>Ga0208789_1000772_pt1 | contig 24625 bp, 28 predicted proteins | sample Methanotroph_Enr_FD_187368 | JGI IMG/M metagenome (GOLD analysis project Ga0208789, IMG submission 187368) | Enriched soil microbial communities from Old Woman Creek wetland in Ohio, USA - Methanotroph_Enrichment_5 (SPAdes) (version 2) | ecosystem: Environmental > Terrestrial > Soil > Wetlands...
AAAAAGTATTTGTTGATAAAATGTTAATTACTTACCTTTGCACCCCTCTTAACAGGGTTTCGTGGCCGAGTGGCTAGGCAGCGGTCTGCAAAACCGCGTACAGCGGTTCGAATCCGCTCGAAACCTCCCAGAATGTGAAAGGATTGGAAATTAAAATTCTAATCCTTCACATTTTCAATAAGTTAGCCTTTAGTGAGATAAGGGTTAGAATGCCGGTTCTTCAATGTTTTTGGCAAAATGTTAACCAATTTTTAACCAGACATTTTGCCTTATGACAACTCTACATTTCAAAATCGTATTGCGCAAAGACTATTTAAAAAAGTCAGGCGAATATTCTATTTGTTTACGTATTACTTCCGGAAGAATTCCAAAACTATTCCCTTTAAGTATTGACTGCCTGGTAGATAATTTCGACCCGGTTAAACAGATAGTAAAAAAAACAGATCCATTTCATTTTCGGAAAAATGCACTGATCCTGAAAGCTAAAACAAAAGCCGGGGATATCGCTTTCAATTATATCCTGAATGATAAAAATTTGCCGCTGGATGAATTTACCAGGGCATACACGAACGATAACTATGGATCGGTATCTTTTTACGAATATATTGAATACCTCATTGTAAAGCGAGATAGTGAGCTCGCAGCTGATACATTGGACCATTACCGGAAACAACTATCCAAGCTTAAACGTTTCCGGCCAGTTCTAACATTCAGCGAAGTGAACGAAACCTTCATTCTGGATTATAAAGATTATATGATCCGGAAGCTTAAAAATACTCCTATTACCTGGAATAAAGGATTAGAGTTTATTAAAAGGATCTGCAACCAGGCATACAAAGAAGGAAAGTTAAAGGAACAGCCATTTAAAAACCTTCAGATTAACCGGCTTAAAGGAAATTACGGACACTTAACCGTTGACGAATTAATTAGCCTGGATAAAATATACCAGGAACAAACTTTGGCCGTAAATCTTCAGAATGTGTTAAGGTACTTTTTGTTTGCCTGCTATACCGCAATGAGATACCGGGATGTTTATGATTTGCGCTTTGTTAACCTGAAATACCAGTCTGATATGGCATTTTTAGATTTTGTGCAGCATAAAACAAATAAACACACCCTGATCCCTTTAATTGACCAGGCTAAAGAGTTGCTCCCTTCAATGGAGTTTGAGCAACAACGAATATTTAAGGTTAAAACCAATCAGGATACAAACCGTAAATTAAAGGATATCATGGATACAGCAAAAATAGGCAAACGTATAACCTTTCATTCAGCTCGTCACACCTGTTCAAATGCCTTGTTTATCCTGGATGTTCCGTTGGATGTACGTTCACAAATAATTGGTGACACAAAAGAGGTTGTTTCAAACCACTATACAAAAGAAGATATGAGTGTTACACTAAAAGCCCTGGATAAATACAGCCAGGCTATGAAGGTAAAAGTTGTTGAACCAGGTAAAAATCCTGAACCAGGTAGTTAAATCAAAAAGAGGCTACCATATTCTGATAGCCTCTTTTATTAAAATTGTAACTCAAGTAATTCATGCCCTAGCCGGTGCAAGCTTACTTCAATTTTTTTTGTTTGCAGTGGCCGAGGTTTTTTTAATCCACTAGCATACTGACTCAATAAACTTTCATTTATACCTGTAAGGCCACTTAAAGCCCTTCGGGTAAAAACCTTGTCATAAAAAGCTAGAAATGTTTCAACATCGAACGTATATGCAATTTTATATTCACCGGATAAATCTGCAGGTATTGGTTCTCCGTCTTCTTTCATTCCTTCGATGTGCAACTGTAGTGCTTCTTCAAGATTCCTTTTAAGTTCCTGAAGTGTCTTTCCAGAAGCAATACAGCCATCATGTTTAGTTAAAAAAGCACTGTAATTATTTGCGCTTTTTTCAATGACTGCTTCTATTTTTCTCATAATTCTCCTTTTTAAGTTCTATTTCTAAGTTCTAATTCTACGATTAATTTACTATTAAGATTACTTATTAAATTGTCAAAATCTATACTAACTTTTCGGGGAAATTATATTGACTTTATTTCAGGCCGGCCTGCCTTAGTATTGAGTCTCGAGTTTTAGGAGCAGCGTCATCCGATAATTCTCCGGCAATTGTAACCCTTCCTTTTTTAATGGGGTGTTTGAATTGCCTATGGCTAGATCCTGTACGTTTTAAAGCATACCAGCCATCTGCTTCAATGATTTTGATTAATTCTCTAAATTTCATCTTTCCATGTATAAAGTTTCGTTAATACTGGCACAAAGGTAATACATCTATTACCTTTTAACAAGAAAAATATAAAATAAATTTTAATATCTGTGAAACAGCTAGGATAATTACAGCCAGGCAATGAAAGTTAAAATTATTGAACCTGATTAGGATCGGGATCAGGCCGGTATTAATTTATAAAACCCAGCGCAAACGTTTGCATAAAAAATACAGTAGAATTTGGCACGAAAAATAAATTGATTAATACACTGATTATCTGTTATTTATTTAAGGCAATTACCGATTTACTATTATTTTCCCCATCAAAAAAAACAAATTCTCATCCTTTTCTCTTTTGTTTAAAATTATATACTTGATAATCAGTCAATTTACGTTTAAAACACCCAGGAATTTTATCTTTTTCAGCTTCGTGACCCCGCACCGCACTGAGCCTGTTTGGTAATTGCCATTTTGCCCACACTCGTAATATGCCGGGCAAAAAAAAGCCAGTGAATTGATTTTCACCGGCTTATAATTGAAATGATACTTTTTAATTAAACCTTTGGGATATGTCTCAAGGTTGTATAAAACATGCGAGGGTTGAGCTCAAAAGGATTAAATTTTTGATTTGTTCGTTTGAGTACATGTCTATCAAACCGAAAACTAATATTCGCAAGATTGTTTACCGGCAGGAGTCCGAGGTTACAAACCTTATTAATTGCATCTTTTAATTCAGTGATGGCTTGAAGTACCTGGTTCTGTTGTTCGTTCTCAGTATAAACAATTCCGGATTCATGCAGCTGGTTGTGAAACTCTTCGGTAAGGGTGAAATAACCTTCAGCATCTACAAGCTTCTGTAAAGAAAACTTGAACTTAAGCGATTGGGCTTTAACAAGTAATTCTTTCAGGTAGTTGATGCCAGCAAGTATTTCTTCGTACTTTGGAATCTCTAACAGATCACTGTTCATAAACTTTACCATGTCAACGCCAGGTATGTTTATGTTTTTGTGGTTTATCCACTTTGAGCGAAGTAATGTTTCCGGATTGGAAGAGTCTAATAACTCCGATAAAAAATCAATGTTAATAAGCTGTTCATTCTCTGCAAACATCATCTGCAGGTATGCTTCCAGGCTTGATGCTTCAATGCAGATTTCATTGTACAAATCAGTTACCTGGATTTGTTGTTGTTTGTCGGGTTCTCCTATGATCATAGGGGTAAATTCCGTGTTCTCGTTGGTCATTGTGTTTTTTTGTTAAGTTAGGTTTGTTATATTTAGGTTTAGTTATGAATTACATATCTGTTGATTTTTCAATATTACGTTTATCCTTCTGAATCTTCTCAAAGTCATTCAGTACCCATTTCCCTTTGATTCCATCTTTAAACTCTAATGCAATTTGTTTAGCAATTTCTCTGGTTATGGATAAAGCATCATTTGAAAGTTGATTGCTTGCAACTGAACCAGGATTACTTATTTGAGTTGGATCACTGATTGTACTTGTAGTATATCCACCAGATTTAAAACCTCTCTGACTTGAATTTATATTTGGTTCTATAGCTGATAGATTGAGTTGCGATACAGCTCCGGTTTTCTGAGCATAGTCAATAGCATCGAAATATCTCTTTATGCTAGGATTTCTGACAGCATCAGCGGTTCCAATAAATTCATTGGCATGTACTATGCCTACCGGCTTTTTGTCGCTGGAATCCGGACCGGTGTAACCGCCTTCGTAGAATTCGGGAGGCTTTTGTGCTGCAATTACTGCTATTTGAGCGGCTCCGGCAATACCGGTTGCAATTGCCATCACTGGAGCTGCCGGGCCTCCGGTTGCAAGCGCATTCGTAATAGCAAGCGCAGTATTAATTACAGCTTGAATGATATCGGCCGCTTTCTGTTTTTTAAAAGCTTCAGTTTTTAATGCCGCTTCTTTTTTAGCATATTTAGCATTAATGGCATCCTTCTGAGCTTCGGTAAGGTTTTTATTACTCAGTTCGCGTTCCTTTTCTTTTTCGAGCAGGCTCATCTTATGATCGAATTCGGCTTGCTGACGGTTTTTAACAATATTAAAAACAGCGTTATTGATTTCGGTTGCCGCAGCAAATGAAGCGTCTTTAATCTGGGATTTCTTTTGCTGTTCTTTATCTTCTTTAGCCTTATCTGCTTCAGATGGTCCGGTACCACTTTCTGTATTACGCTTAACTAATATTCCCGACTCAGGTTTATCGCTCTTTACAAGCTTAGATCCTATTGATACCAGCTTATCAATTGTGCCCTGATCCCGTTGGTTCAGATCCCATCCTTTGGCAATTTCTTCTTTAACCGCTTTGTAGGTTGCGGCCAGATCCTCCAATGCCTTTTTTTCAATCTGTGTTTTTTCGGCTAAGGGAATATCACCGGCTTGTATAGCCGCTTCTATTTCAGCATCCTTTTCGGTTATTAATTGAGAAAGTGTTTTATGAGCTTCCTTTACAATCTTTTCACGCTCTTTTGCAGCGGCTTTTTCATCCCGGTTCGTATCATCAATATATCCTTTGTTTAGCCTTCCAAGGGTTATTTGAACACGGGCTGTTTTTTGGATTGATTCAGATTCAATATTATTATATGCAACCCATTTTTCAGCAAGACCATCCAATTCTTCGCCTGTGGTTTTACCCATAGCTTTCATCACACTTGCAAGCTGTTTTATGTCAGGAGTTGCGTTCTTGACAAGTTGACGCATCTCGTCAACTCTGGCTTTACCTTCAGGCGTTGCCTGCATTTGAGATAAAGCCTGTGAGTTTTTAGCCTGAAAGTTTTCGTTTGCTTTATTATATTCATTTGCCATATCCAAATTCTTCTTATTGCTGTTGTAGGTTGCAACCGAAGCTTTAATATCCTCCTCCTTTAGCTTTGTGATCGTTCGCAAATGCAATAGTTCAGCGTCCATTGCTTTCTTAGCTATCTCCTGAGATCCTTTTGTCATTTGCACCTCAACATCCAATGCTTTTTTACCAGCTGCAATACGCTCTTCCATCGGTTTGGATACATCCCGTTCAATTACCTTAAGTTTTTGAAATTCAATGTTTAATTCCGAGTTCGTTATAGATAATGCCCTGGTTGATTTCTTAACATCCTCAAGAGTATTGACATATTCGCGCCCTGCGCTTATCGCTTCACCCATATTTGTTATCAACCCTGTAAAATCCGATGTGGCAATTGCTTTTTTAAACTCATCCCAAGCCCAGGATAAACCGGTTGTGATAGATTTAAATTCACGAGCTGTAGCAGCGGTCGATTCAATAACTGATTTACCAAATCCGATAGCTCCTGATAAACCGGCCATTACCCCGGCTGCCAATGCCATTACTCCCTTTGCGGATGACCATGCATCACTAAACCCGGTAACTGATCCGCCAGTGTTATTGAGAGCGTTTTTCAACTGGTCAAGTTCTTGTTTCTTCGCTGCATATCCCGGATCTGTTTGCTTCATGCCATCCAACTCTTTGCGGAGCTGCGAATATGCTGTTTTAAGTTCGCGCACCGAGGATCCAGACATATTTTTGAGTACTCCATCCACGTCCGTCCATTTACGTTGAATCTGCAGGATTTCATTACCTGTTTTCTTCAGTTCGTCATTATATAGCTTTACGGCCTGAGCGTTCCCTTGCTCCATTGCCTCAAGTCTTTTTCTTTTAATCGTCTCGAGATGCGTTTCCAATTCCTTAAGCTTTCCTTTAGCTTGCTCATTGTTCACAAGAACATCAATTTTATAGGGGGCCTTGTTGCTCATATTTTTTGTGCTTTATTGCCGTAATCGGCATTATCGTTGTTATTGCGGACTATTAACGCATCTATTTTTTGTTCGTACTTTTCGGCAAGTATATGATGCAATACAGCCAATTGCTTGTAAAATGTACTGGTAAACCAAGGCTTTTTTTGTCGGCCTGTTGCTTTGGCTGCTATCAGAGAATCAACGTCTGAAATATGAACTCCCTTACCAACGCCGTAATCAACCATTTTGCCGTACCATTCGAAAGCAAAAAGTACTTTTTCCGGATCACCATTTGCGGCGGTAATTACGTGAGCCTCGAAGCTCCTGACAAGTTGGTATGTTACACTAATGTTTAGCGCACTTACTTTGTTTCGCCATTCTTTAATAACAATGTCCGCCCAGGCTTCCATCGTTAGTTTTAGGTTTGTGTTTTCGGTCATTGTTTACTTGTTTTTTAAATTGATTAATACGGCCAGGCGGTTAAAAAAGCTGCTTTTTGCCCATTCGTCGTCGTCATTATTATCCGGATTATCTAAGTATTTGAATTTTTTATCTTTATCCTCTTTCTTTGTATCCTTCTCAGTATCCTTCTTTTTATCATCTGGTGCAGGTTTGTTTTGAGGTTGACGAGCAGTTACCGGGGTTTTAGCATTGGCTGTGCCATCCTCAATGCCGCTGCTAGTTAATACGCGTTCATATTCAGAATTTAGCCTGATTTCCTCTTTAATGTCACGTGCAACAATTGCCTTGTCACGCATGGATTTAATCTTAATTAATAGTTTTTCTTTCAAAATTGATTTTTCCAGTCTTGAAGTTGGATTTACATTTGCGTTAACGAGTGTTTTCATTTGGTTTGTTGTTTGTGGAGTTGTTTTATGATACAATTTTATGGTACTAATTTTAATTCTTAAAGGACATTTGGATAATCAACTGATATTCAACCATTCATTAAAATCTTTGTAACCAGGATAAAGGATTTTTGCTTTATTGACCGTGCCAGGGTGCAAGGATCTGATTCTCTCGGCGGCTTCCTCTCCAGCAGGATCGTTATCCAGGTAAAGGTTAATTTTCTCATAGTTTGCCAGCATTGGGATAACATCCGGAAGAAAAGAAAGGGAGTTGAGAACAATAGTTGTATTGGTAGGATAATTGGTTTTATGATAAACCAATGCAGAAAGAAAATCATAAATCCCCTCGAACAGGTTTAACTGCTTACTGCCGGCATACAAGAAAGAAGTTAAATATTTGGGTGAAGTTCCGCCTTTCCAAAACCGGTTTCTAAGTTCATACCCGCTTTTATTATTTTTAAATGCCAGGGCAAAAAATGTACTTTCTTTTTGGCTATCAACTTTGTAATAGGCTTCTTTCAGATAATTAGCTGCAACGGATATCGGTATTTTTCGGAAAGCAAGGTATTTTATAAGAGCTTCGTTTTGAATAGACTGTATTTTCTTAATATGGATTTTCGACTCTCTGATTATCGGTTCGTGATTTGCCTGTGAAAAAGAGAAAGAATTGAACTGGCCGGATCCGGAAATTATATCTAAGGCTCCATTTACATCCGTGTTATAAATTAGTTTAACCAGGTCGATCAGGTCGCCTTTATATATGCCTCCAAAATCCTTAAATCGGTTTGTTGTTGTATCGACTCTTAAGCTAGGTATTGGATCCTTCCGGTATGGAGCACAAAACCAAACATCAGAACCTTTAACCGTTCCGTTAAAGCCTAATTTTTGCAGATAATCAACCATATCAATAGTTTTAGCGTCTTTACAGTTCATATTTTTATTTTTTCAAAGGCAATTAATTAATGAGTTTTTTAAAGCATGTATATATCAGTTTTCATGTAAACCTTGTAAACCCTGTAAACTCTATTTATAAGCACCTGATAATCAATACATTTATTTTTTTGTTGGTTGCAACCCGGTTTACATGATTTAATTGTAAACCATGTAAACCTCATGTAAACCTTTAGTAATCTAATTATCAATACTTTAATTTAAGTGGTTTACAAGGTTTACAAGGTTTACAGTGTTTTAAATATTTATCTCTATTCCGTTTATTTCTATTCCGGTATCAGTTTTATCAGCCCTAAATTGATAACATGATCCAAACTTTTTATCAGTGTATGATTGATTTCTCCCTTTTTGGTGACTAGAGATAAATGAAGTATTACTCTTTGAGGTTAGTATCATTCTAATACTATTTGAATCCAAAAATCTTATATTATTATCCTTGCAATATTTGACATAGAATGGATAGTAAATAGGTATTTTTATTTGTAACAATGGATCCGGATCATATTTTAAATTAAATTGTGCAGTGTTCCTGCTTCCAAAACTTGATTCATCATACCGTGTAATTTGAGCCTTAGTTAGATTGAATGAAAAGGACTGCCAGAAAACACTTATCACACTGCTTTCAGTGAGTAGGTTATTAAGATTTTCGGCATTATCAACAATCACTTTCTTTGCCACTTCCATTGAAAAAGGGAATATTATTTCTTTTTCAAGGAGCTCAAAAACTGCATACAGTAAAGCAGTATGGTTAATACTTCGTTCCGGCAAATTGATGCCTGAGTCTTTTATTTTCCGGCTTACTTCACGGAATTTACCTGCAAAACTTGCTTCAAATATTGGCCTTAGTTTCAATAATTCAATAAGCACATTACCCAGTCCATGATCTGTATGATCCTTCAGCTTTTTGAAAGCGGTTGTTTGTTCAGCTGTGAAGGTCGATGACTCAAAATTTAATAATATCATCCGGGAAAGTATGGCCGACTTTTGCGACGGTAAATGATTTCCGTCAAAAATTAATGCAGATCGAACCGGGAATGATTTGGTCTTATTGTCATTAGATTTAACACCGGTAGTGCGGCCAGCTCCATCGTAAGCCGTTAATATAAAATCTTCAGCATTACTATCTGTTTCGTTGGTATATTCCTTGAAATAAAACAAGCTATTACACCTCGAGGAAACCAAACGTGAAAGAGCTACAATTGTGGCATTATTCAAAGGAGTTCCAATGATATCCCGGCCGAATAGTGAAAGTAAATTTTCTGTAAAACTTGTTTTGCCGGTTCCAAAATCACCAAATAGGAAAAGGAAAGGGAAAAACCCTACCTGGGCAAAAATAACATCCCGGTATAAAGCTAAAATTGTATAAAGCATTCCGATCACTGCATTGGATCCAAATGCCTGGTAAAAAAGCAACGACCATGTTTTAAAATCTGTGGTACCAGGTGCAAACTTATAAAGCCGGTCCGTTTTAAAATCTTCATTTTTAAGATTAGCAAACCCGAATGAAGGCAGATAATATTTTGTTTCTTCAGTGGCAACAATACCAAGTTGATCAATTTTTAAAAGTTCATTTTTTGAGTTAAATAAAGCATCAGCAAACACATAAATATTATGTTCCTGGTTCCATCCTAAATAATCCAAAATAACAGCTTCAGTTTCTTCATCCATCATACGGGCAAATACACGTTTCAGCTGATAAGCATTACCAAAGAAAGTACATCGTTTTGATTTCAGGATAGTTTCAAAGGATTCCGGTTTCATTTCACTGGAATACACTTCCACGAAATTTTTCTGGCCAGTCTGCCTTTGGATAAATATTATTCTGTAAGTATTATTTGAACCATTCAATAAATGGAACATGCTTTTCATAGTAAAATTTGAAAGATCAATTGTTACTTCAGCACCTTTAGTGGTTTTCTCTATAGTGCGATATCTTCCATCGAAAATATAAAATCCATACTCTCTGTAATCTAAGTTAATATCTTCACTATCATTTATCACTGTATTTTCAATTATAGAATCGAAAATTGTAAGTGGCTTGATATCGGTGCCAATTTGTTGTACTTTTGTCATTGGAATTAATAGTTAGTTTTGTCATTAGCTATTTTAGAAGTGTAAAAACCCACAGGAACCGGCTATTTCCTGTGGGTTATTTTTTAGTACCAGTGAAAAATCAATAATTGTATATGATAGTTAACCTCTCCATGAATTAATCCTGATTGGTAATTATGATGCTTACATCCCCAATTTTTCCTTGCCAGTTCTTCCAGGAGTCTATTATTTTTACCGGTCGAGTAAACACAAAGTTTATTGTATTCCATTTTTCCTTGGAAAATCTCATGCAAACATTTACCTGAGATGTCATACGAAATGGGGTCATATACCGAAAATGTACCTGGGAAAGTGCAGTTGTGCAATGTTGCATAATAAGCATACCAGAGATCAGTATTTTCCTGAAGATCCTGAACTATCAGATTTCCGGGGAAGTGTTTTGTAGTTCCAATTTTAATCAGTTCAGCAATTGCGGTTTGGGATGGGTTCATAATAGCTTAGTCTTCTGATTCATCAATCATATATTTCTTGATCAGATCTTCAATTGCTTTGGCATTTGTAACAAAGTAATTGTTAAGGGCTTCAACGTATCTAAGCTTCCATTTTATGCGGCCAATTTCATCGTTATCAAAAGTGCCTAGCATCTCTATGTATGCTTCCGTTACGTTTGTGTGCTTTTGCCTGTTGGCTTTCAGCAGGTTGATTTTTTCTTCAAGTTGATTTTTCATGTTAAAGTTTTTATTAGTTTAGAGTTTTCCTTCATCAGCAAAGGAAAAATAGGAATCTCGTGTAATTATAATATGATCCAGTAACGGTAAATCAAGAAATTTACCAGCAGATTTGATTCTTTGTGTCAACTCATAATCGGCAAAACTTGGTTCAAGATTTCCGGATGGATGGTTGTGTGCCAGAATGATCGCAGTTGAATTTGATAACAGCGCAGCCTGAAAAATAATTCTTTGATCAACAACTGAAGCCGTTATTCCACCAACAGATACCAGAAAAAAGCCAATAATTTCACTTGCCCGGTTAAGTAAAATCAGATAACAAGATTCCCTATGCTCTATTCCTTCAAAGAAAGTTCGATATGCTTCAACAGCTATTGTGCTATTTTTTACGATTATAGGTTTGGTTTCTGATGGGTTTCTTAAATACTTTATTTGTACTTCAGCTATTCCCTGTTCAGATAATGTACCGATAGTTTTTACCAGCTTTAATTCAGATGGATATCTCCTAAGATAATTTGATTCCCGGAAGATTTTTTTTCTTTTAGTGGCAGATATTTCCATAATTATTTGGGTTTTATGCTTCGGGCTGGCCTAGGCTGGTTAATCTTTATTGAATGAATTTTGAGTCTTTCCGGGGTAATTTGCCACCAGGCTTTAGTTGTTTCTCCATATATGCCTAAAAGAACTCCCTGGCTATTCCGTAGTTTTACATTTATTTTTCCACAACTGGAAGTATCCATATCCGGGCGTTTAGCTTTTCTGGGTTTTGGATGCAATTGGCTATAAGCTTCCATAGCTGTTAAAATTCGCCGTTGGTTCCATTCGCTTTTATCCTTATTTCTATCTGAATAAATTCTCATGGTTTATTTGGAATGTTTCTGAATAAGTTGGGCTGTTAGTGGCAGGAACCGGCCGGATTCTATCCGAAAAATTGCAAGTAAATTATTCCCGGTGCGTAGATACACGCGGCCAGAATCAACGCTGCTTGAATTCAGACCTGGCTTTATAGGCTTTCTACCTGGTAAAGTATATTCCAGGAAATATGCTTCAATTGCCTGATTAATTAGTTCATATCGTTCTTTCGCTTCTTCGATTTGGCTCAATGAGTCCATATCATTTTTTCGTTGAATTAGATGCAATTTTTGCGACGCTGTTTTACGCCTCTTTGCCGGTGTTGAAAGCTTTTTCATCGTGCTTTTTTTGAAAATTGTTTTTTTTCAATATCGTACCTACCAAGTAAAAAGTTTTTCGATCTTAGGGTTACGAATTTTCCGGATATACTTGAACCAGTCCTGGTTGGCATTGCAGGCCACTCACTACATACTTTATTGGCTTTAACATAAGCTGCCAAAGCTTCGTAATAAAGGGCTGTATTATTTGGTGCGGGCTTGGTTGCCAGATTAGGATCCATCTGCCTTTAATTTTCAGATTTAATTAAAAAAAGTACATTGTTGAGCTTGTCCATCAATTCATCAGATTGATATGCGATTTTCCTGGCTTCCTCAATTAGGGTAGAGGCACAATTGATAGGGTGATCATTTTCAATCGGTTCGTTAATATCACGATCATCAAACGCATTGAGAATGCAGCCTACGGCAACAGAAAGGGCATAATGGATTTTCCGTTTCTCCTTTATACTTTCTGAAAGGTTAAGGGCCAATTCTTTCAAATCAAGTTCTTTGGTTTCTTCAGTTTTCATGGTTACGTTTTTTAGAGTTTTTATGTTAATTCAATAGCTAGGTTATCAAGGATCTGAATTCCTGCCGCTTTTTGTAACGCTGCTTCAAATGACTGAATGCAAATAACCGGCGTGCATCCATAGCCGCAGTATGATGGATATTTACTATCTTGAGGTTCATAATGGATAGTACAATCAAGATTTGGTTCTTTATTGCCGTATTGCCGTATTTTAAATTCAACGGTTAATTTGTACTTCATTCTTCTTGATCCCTGCAGGGAGTATTCCTTAATCAATTCCTTTGTCTGAAAATAGAAGTTGTTAAGTGTGTAATATTCCATTTTTGCTAAAATGCTTAATGTGAGATAAGTTCAAAGGATTCGGTGTTCAACGAATTTGGCGGTTATTGTTTAAGAGTTTTCAGTAAGTTTGATACTGCAAGCATATTATCTGACTGCTTTTTGCCTAAACGCTTTAATGTTTTATAGTCGAATTCACTCAACTTTTCTGCATCAGCGATCAGGGGTAAAAGTTCTTCATTGATTTTAATATCCTGGTTGATTTTTGACTCAATCAGGTTTACGATCATTAGCTCGGAATTTTTCATAACCTAACAATTAAGATTTTTGAAGGTACTCGTTAATGCTTTGTTCACTAATTAATCCGTCAATCGTAGTCTTAATCAAACCTTTAGCAACAAGCTTTTTTATTGTTGCATGTGCTTTCCCAAGTCTTTTTCTGACTTCGTTAATTGTGTAAAGCTTGTCAATTTGCGCTGCTTTCTTCTTTTCAGCAGCAGTTTCTTCACTGATTTCAATAATCGCAGCTTTCAGGGCTGTTTTCAAACTGTCAGTGTCAGTTAATACCATTTGTGCCATAGTGTTACTTTTTAAAATTATTAATACCTTTGTAATTGCATATACGCTAAAAGTAAAATTGTGTGTAACATTTAGAGTATTAAGCAATGCAAATATAGCATATTAGCAACACATTTGTTGCTATGTAATAAATATTTATCAACAAAATATAACGCTTTGGACTTCAATAAGATAAAACAACATACAACAGAAAAGCAGATGACAATGACTGCTTTGGCTGATCAAATAGGGATGTCTAGAGGTGGACTTAGTACGGCAATAAACAATAAAACACTTACAATTGAAGCACTTGAAAAGATTGCAGAAGTTTTGGATGTTCCTGTCACAGTTTTTTTTGATGAACAATCAGCTAATTGGAATAATAAAGAATTGATAGCTAAAAACGTTAAGCTTGATATTGAAAACCAGGATTTAGAGGAAAAAATTAATACACTTAAAGATACAATTCGATCAAAACGTTCTTTTTTAAAACTAGTCTATAATCATTTGAAGAGTTTACAGGATAATCGACTGGATGAAACAATTATGGCAATTGATGAAGCTGAAAATTTTGAGGAAATGGACCATATACTAAAAGAAAGGCAAGCTGAAAGAAACAAAAGAGAGCTTGAAGGTAAAAGTAAATATGAGCTACAAAAAGAGCTTAACGAAAGAAGGAATAAAAAATCAGAAACAGATAACCCTATCCAAAAGGACACAAATAATATAGAATAATCATTTAAACAGCCTTAAAAAGGGTTTGTTTTAACCAATAGTTAACCAATAGCCTCCAAAAGCATTGAAAAACCTATAAATGTTCGACTTCGCTCGAAACCTCAGAAAAAGCCTCTCCTCTTTTTGGGAGGCTTTTTTCGTTTAAACAGGTAATTTATTCCGCTTTTTTATACACAATAGCTACCACCGTTTTATCATCACCACCCATATTGATGGTCATTCCATAAGGTCGGGAAGGATCAATTTTAATCTGGTTCAATCCGGCTTTGCCGGTAAGTTGCTCCCAAATAGTGACGGCCATATGAACACCGGTTCCGCCTGTGGGATGTCCCCAGCCAATCAGACCACCGGTAGTATTCATTGGAATTTTCCCATCAAGGGCGGTATTACCTGCAGCAACATAAGCTGCACCTTCGCCATGTTCAGCAAATCCAAGAGCCTCAACAGCCAATATACCGGCAATCGTAAAGCAGTCGTGCAATTCAACGGTGGCAAGTTGTTCAATTGTAATATCAGCCGACGCAATTGCCAGCCTGATGGCTTCGCGCATAGTGGTAAGCACCGTAGGTTGTGGCGGATCCTCCGTGATATCATCAACGGCATGCCCCCACCCTATTACCTCCACAGCATCAGCGTAAGCAATACCGGCGCGTTTAAGTCCTTCTTGACTCATTACAGCAATACCCGAAGCGCCATCGCTTACTTTAGAACAATCAAAGACATTGAGATGATCAGTAAATGATCGGGGATTGGGTTCTGTCAGAGCCAGGGCTTCGAGATCCGTAACCGAATTGTGATGCTCCTGGGCGGTCGGGCAAAGGCGTGCATTTTCAATGGCATTGCGGTACCAGCGGGCAAAACCCTTGCGTGCCGTTTCACGGCCAAATTCCTCAAAATAAGCTCCTGCCCTGTCGCTAAACTGTCCGGGAAAGAAGTAAGCATGACCTGATTTTCGTTTTTTGAACCATCCGGCTCCGGCAAGTATATCGGCACCATAAATGGCTTTCACCGAATTTTGAACCTCTACACCCAGGCAAAGTACTGAATCGGAAGTTCCTGACAATACTGATTTAATTCCGGTTATAAGCGAAAGGCCACCAGAGGCACAAGCGCCTTCAACGCTGATGGATGGTTTGTAACGCAAACCCTTGTCAACCATCGGCATAAAAGCGCCCAGATGTGCCTGTTTATTAAAGCGGGCTGCCATAAAATTGCCGACCACACTTTCATCAATATTCTGAGCTCCTCCGATTTTAGAAAGAACACCTTGTCCGGCTTCCTTCATATAATGCTCAATTTCAGGTCGTTCGGTACGCGGGTTAAATTCCTTCCGGCCGGTACCAAGAGAAATTGTGTTGTATCCGGCCGTCATATATATTTTACGCGATGGGTTTTTCATTTTATAAATATTTTATCCGGTTACAAATATTCGTTTATGGGTCCGTAAGCATGAAAGAATCCGGTAAGTAAAACGGTATTGACATCTTTCTCACTATGGGCAACACCATCGCTAACGAGTTTACGGGCAATTTCGCGGGAGTTAATAGCGAATGCAACTGCGAGTGCGGCTCCCTGTGCCGGGGAAACCCGCAAGGCTTTAAATGCCGGAATTAAGACATTATCTTTTTCCGTTACCTTAACCAATGCTTTCCAAGGAAATACTTCGGCAGGAATGGCACCAAGCCATTTATCCGATTTTTCACTGAATGTAGTAAAATCAATATAAGAACTAGTGGATTTGTCATAAATGGCAACCGGTTTTCCTTTTATATAACTGAGGAACCCATCTTTCTGGCTTCCGTCACTGAACTGGCCGCCTTTCACACCACTCAGTACCAGTTCGTCAAGTAGGCTGCTGTGAAGATTATCAGTCGGCATATGTGGCTGCATCACGCGAAGTATAAACTGAACCACATCGAGTCCAACATAATCAACTAACTGAAAAATGCCCATTGGCCTGGAAAGAAAATCACGGGTTACCTTATCGATGCAATAAATAGCTTCGTGTAAAGGCATAAGAGATGACAGCTTCTCTGCTTCACGTATCCCGAAAAGCGCATCACGCATGAAATGGCCATTGCCAATAAAACCTGCAATGTCGTTTGCCGGAACCACTGTTTTACGAAGGTAGGCAGCGTATTTTTTTGCAAATTCAACCATTTCGGTCGGATTTTCCGCGATCGTAATAAGCTCAACAAGTTTTTGGATTGCCGGTGGATTGTAGAAGTGAAATCCGAGGATGCGACCGCCTAATTCAGCATTCTTATTCAGGCCGCCAATAGGGACTGATGAGGTATTAGTGAAAAACCAGGGCTTTGAGTTGTTGTTCTCGTTGATCATCCGAAAAAGTTTTTCCTTAAGCGCCTGGTTTTCGCTCACTGCCTCAAACACCAGGTTGGAATCATAAGCCGCTTCGATACGCGTAGTGGTACGCACCACACTCATAACATCCTGCACGTAAGCCTCGATGATCTCGCTGTTTTCAATCAACCCGGCTTTGTCGGCATAAACACCCCGGAGTGCTACGACTTTTTTTTCGGCTGCTTTCAGCACTTGGGTCCGTAAGTACTTTATAAGTCCCGTAAGGCCTTCATCTGAAGTGTCGATAGCATTTAAAACAAAAGTAGCGTTTTTATTTTCAGGTTTAAGCATCTGATCGGCCATTTCGATGGCGGTAAGCAGCAGTATTCCGCTGCCCATTTTACCAGCAGCCCCAAGGACTGAGACTTTTTGGATTCGCTGTATGTATTCCATTTTTGTATGGGGTTTGGGGTTTAGAGGTTAGGAGTTGAGGTGAGAGGGCGATAGGCGAAGGGCGAGGGGTAGAGACCCTATTTTCTATTTTCTATTAACCATTTATCAGGCATACCTATTACCACTCAGGTTTTCGCTTCCCGAGGAAAGCTTTCATGCCCTCCGTACCTTGTTTACCGAAGAGCTGTCCAAACGATTGAGCTTCGAGAAGGCTGCCTTGTGCCAGTGAAACCTGGTAACCCTGCCTGGTAACAAATTTAACTAATTTAACAGCATCAGGGCCCTTGGAGGCAATAACACCGGCAATACGAAAAACTTCATCCATCAATTGTTCGGGTTCAGTGACTTTCTGCACCAATCCCATTCGCAAAGCATCGGCAGCTGTGAGCATTTCACCGGTAGTAAGCATAAAAAGGGCATTGCCCATTCCAATTAGCCTTGGTAGCCGCTGGGTGCCGGCATAGCCCGGGATAAGCCCAAGATTTACTTCGGGTTGACCGAATTTAGCATTGCTCGATGCAATCCGGAAATCGCATGCCAGGGCAAGTTCAAGTCCGCCACCAAGCGCAAAGCCGTTAATAGCTGCAATAACAGGTACGGCAATAGTTGCAAATCCCCTGAATGTTTTTTGTCCGCGTAAAGAGAATGCTTCGGCTTCCTGAGATGTTTTATTCACCATTTCGGCAATATCGGCTCCAGCAACAAAGGCTTTACCGGCACCCGTTATCACAACAGCAGATAATCCGGGATCAGCTGCATCATTAGCGATCAGATAATCCATTTCATCGAAAAACGCTGTGTTGAGAGCATTCAGGCTTTCGGGGCGGTTGATGGTTACCAGCAGCAGGTTGCCGCGGCGTTCGGGTTGAAGAATTTTATATTCCATGGATTATAGTATGAAAACAAATGAAGTTGTTCCTTCAAATGAAACAGAAACAAATATAGATATATTTCAATACTCAAAACAAATCCATCAAAAAAAAGTTGGTTTGGAGTAAAATCGGATTGCACAATTTGCAAAGACTTGATATGGCTTAATCTATTGCCCAAAAGGACAAATGATATGATAGTTTTTATTGAGATGGGCGTTAAACAAACGAATGTTCTCAATAAAGTCCTTTGACCCGAGGTTTTCCAGCTATGAAATCTTTTAGGTAGAAAGGTTCACAGTAAGCCACATCAGCAAAATTATTGTTTTCTAACTCACTGACAGCCAACATACATATGGCTTTTGCGGAAAGAGAAATAGCATTAAAATAGGTATAGTTTTTTTGCGAATTTAACAAAGAAGTACATTTTGCGGCTCCATCACCAAAATAAATAATCTCTTTATCTGCAAATGTTTTAAAAGAATCATCAGTTATAACATGTGCATTTACCGGTTCAATTACCTTTAGATCAGCATCGAACAAAGCGGTGTAAACTTCCATTCGGCGGGCATCAAGCATAGGGCAAAGCAGGATATTATCAGCATTCTTTCCCTGCCGGAAACATTGTTGTAAAGCCTGCCAGGCTAATGATTTCAATGTGTCGATAGCTATCAGCGGTTTATCGAGCGCGTAACATAATCCTTTCGCTGAAGAAACTCCAATACGCAGCCCGGTATAGGATCCGGGGCCTATGCTTACTGCTATTGCATCCAATTGGTTAAAGGTTGTTCCTGTTTCCGATATTATATCAGCAATATAGCCGGTAAGCGCGGCAGAATGTTCTTTAACACCTTCCGATTCGCGGATAGCAAGCAGTTTGCCATCCTTCACAAGGGCAACCGAACAAATAGACGTTGCCGTTTCAATTCCAAGTATTAAAGCCATGCGCGAAATAAATAGGATGAATACAAAATTACATAAAAGTTCCGGGTGCCAGTTGCCATGTGCCGGTGCCGGAACCTGGAACGTGGAACCCGGAACGCGGTATTCCAAATCTTTTTAATAAATACGAATCTTACTTTTTCTCATCCGTGTATAAATCCTTGGCATCAACCTTCTTAACCTTATCGCCATCCTTTAGTTTTTTGGAAACAGCCCGGTAAGGCGCTGTAATAATTTCCTGTCCTTCTTTCAATCCTTCAGTGATCTGTATATACATGTTATCCTGAATACCGGTTTTAACTTTCAGCATTTTTGCAACTCCGTTATCATACTGGAAAACATATTCCTGGACAATTTCAATCTTCTTTTTGGTGTTATTTGAATTGTCACCTGTTTCAGTTTCCATTTCATCTGCTTTAGCTAAGGTCTGAGTCGTATCAGCCCTGGATGTAACCGCCTGAATAGGGATTGTAAGAACATTCGTAACGCTTTCGGTCCTGATATCAACCGTTGCAGACATACCTGGCCTGAAAGGCGAGTCATTAGGTTTATCCGATGCTATCAGATCTTTGTATGAGTCAGGTAGGATGCGGATTTTAACTTCAAAGTTAGTAACCTGGTCGGCACTAACACCTACAGTATTGGCAGATGTACTGATCTCGGTAACAATTCCTTTGAACTTCCGGTTCTGATAGGCATCCACTTCGACAAATGCCGTATCGTGGAGTGTAATGCGTACAATATCATTTTCATTAACACTCACATTAACTTCCATCGTCTGCAGATTGGCAATCCTAAGGATTTCGGTACCTGATCCGAATTGTGAAGCCCCGGCTACGCGCTCGCCTTTTTCGATGTTGAGTTTCGAAATGGTACCGGCAACAGGTGCATAAATAGATGTTTTCGAAAGGTTTTCTTTCGATTCCTTTACACCAGCTTCGGCACTTTTAACATTAAATGCCATAGCTTTAACGTTTTCTTCAGCAGCTTCCACTTCGGCACGGGCTACTTCATAATTTGCCTTTGATGTTTCGAATTCAGCATCTGCTATAGTTTTCTGGTCATGAAGTGTTACATTCCGATCATAGGAACTCTTTGCATTGATGAACTGTGACTTTACCTGTGCCAGTCTGGCTTTTGCATTGGCCAGGTTAGCCTGGGATGTATTAAGTGCAGCAATGGTACGATCGTAATTGGACAAATAGATTTCGGGGTTTATTTTGGCAAGCAATTGTCCTGACCTGATGAGATCACCTTCTTTTACATACAGTTCAATAATTTCACCTGAAACATCCGGTGACAATTTAACCTCAAATTCAGGGGCTATTTTCCCGCTGGCTGAAACTACTTCGACTATAGTCCTTTTGGTAACTTTTTCGGTAGCCACCTTTGTTTCTTCAGGCGTGCCGATCAGCCCCTTTTTCTTGGCAATAACTCCTGCAAAAAGAGCAACAACAACAAAAATAATAAGTATCCAGGTAATTCTTTTCTTGGTAAACATTGCTGATATGGATTAATTTATAATTCGTTTTTATGCTTTTTAAAATAATAGATTCTCTTATTTTCGATTCAGGGTTATGGGTTTTCCCATGTAAAAATCGAGAACAGTGGTTTTAAAGATAAACTCAAATTTTGCCTGAAGAAGGCTGGATTCGGCTTTTTCAAAATTGATTTTTGCATTGTTGTAATCTACTGAATTCAAAGTACCTACTGTGAATTTTTCCTCTGCATACCTGAACGATTCCTTTGCAGCTTCAACACCTGTAATAGACGAATAGTATTTGTTCAGGGCCGCTTTTGCATCCGCATATGCCTGCTGAATTGTTTTACGGAGTTCAAGTTTCTTTAGATCGAGGTTGTATTTTGCGTTTTCGACATTCAGCTTAGCTTTGCTTATAGCTGTGCGTGATGACCATCCGTTAAAAATCGGGATGCTCAGGTTAAATGAAAGCGATTTATTAACATTATCGCTGACCTGATTGCTGAAGGTATTGTCTTTCCATACCGGGTCATATTTCAATGCATAAACATCCTGTGAACCACCGGGAAGATCAACGAAACCAATAACTTGTGTGCCAGCCGGGATATATGAGTCAATAACCTGCGAGGCCGCACCTGAATAACCTGTTCCCAATGAACCCTGTAGGCTAAGGCTAGGCAATAAAGAACCCTTCGATTGATTGAGCATGTATTCTGAACTTTTTAAACGATATTCAGCACTTTTTATCATGGGCTGGTTTTCGAGCGCAAAACCATACACTTGTTCAGGCATGGCTGTTAATGATGGCTGTGCCCCAAGTTCAAGTTCGGGGGTTTCTATTTCAAAATTATCAGTTGACGGCAAGTCCAGCATTTGCGCCAGCGTAAGATACGCCAGATCAAGATTATTACGTGAATCAACTACCTGCACATTTTCTGTTGCCCGCTGTGCCTGTATATTATACAAGTCACCCACAGCCAAAGCCCCGGCAGTGACCATTTTCTGGAGCCTGGCAACCTGAAGATCGGTAGCCTGTAATTGGTTTTCAGCCGTTTTAAGTAATTCTTTGTAAAATAAAATCTGCAAATAACCTGTGGCAATTCCCAGGGTGATATCGTCCATAAATTTGTCGTTATCGTAATTGGCCGCTTCCAGATCCATTTTACTCTGTTTGATCTGGTTGATTTTCTGGAATCCATCAAAAAGCGTAAGCGACGACGACAGGTAAAAATTATCGGTTTGAACGCGCTGGGTGGCAAACTGGTTTGTGTATCGGTCAACTGTTTTGCCCCAGTTGTATCCATGCATGGCAAATCCATTCAATGATGGCAGCAAAGTAAGCTGATCCTGAAGTACGGTAGCCTGACCGCTTTTTACCTGCAACATTTGTTGCTTTATCTGAATATTATTACTCAGTGCGTATTCAACGCATTTTTCGAGTGTCCATACATCCTGCCCTTTAACGGATGTAATCAACACAAGGCATGAAATGATCAGAAAATATTTTCTCATGGAAAACGGGGTATTGTTATTTAATGTGGTAAATGTATATAGTATTGGATTAATTTTACAAAGTTATTGTAACTAAGCTATAATCAAATGACAAATCCATTTTTAATTGTTTTTTTTTCAATATTTTTTCTGTTAAACAGTCAAGATACCGTTTTTGCTCAATTTCCCGGTAAAGAAAATACAAAAAATGTATTATACAGCGATACACTCGAAGCGCTGCATTATAGCATACATTTAACAGATATCAATCAGACGGATAAAACTATAAATGGTTACACCGAAGTTAAACTTGTTTCAAAAATTAATGCTCTCCATATAGTTAAACTAGAACTTGCCAGTTTGTTGGTCGATTCTGTTTTTATTGAAGATATAAAAACTTTGGCATTCAGCCATGTCGGAAACCGGATCAGTATTAAACTTGCAACACCACTAAACAGAGGCGATAGCATTCAAACCACAATCTATTATCACGGTCAGCCCTATGTTGATCCAAGCGGGTGGGGAGGATTTCATTTTTCGGGAAATTATGCACTCAACCTGGGAGTTGGCTTTGTATCCATACCTCACAACCTGGGAAAAGCCTGGTTTCCATGTATTGATGATTTCCACGACAGGGCTTTATACGATGTATTTCTAACGGTAACAAACGATAAAAAAGCCATAAGCGGAGGACGGTTGGTTGAGGTAATAGCGAATGGGAATACGACTTCTACCTGGCACTGGAAAACATTTTATACGCTTCCTACCTACCTGATTTCGGCTACCACCGGTAAATACGAATTAATAAACGACATGTATAGTGGTCAACGGCAACAGATTCCGGTTACTTATTTCTGCAGACCATCCGATACCGCAAAAGTTGCAGGTACTTTTGTTAATATAAAACACATTCTCCGTGTGTTTGAAGATCATTTCGGACCTTATCCGTTCGAAAGGGTTGGATATGCCGCTACACCGGGTCGCCTGGGTGCCATGGAACACGCCTCAAATATAAGTTATCCTTTTTCGGGATGGACCGGGAGTACTGATAATGAATGGTGGTATGCCCACGAATTGTCGCATATGTGGTTTGGAGACGAAGTTACCTGTGCTTCCGCAGGAGATATGTGGCTCAACGAAGGCTGGGCTGTATGGTGCGAATCCTTTTACCGCGAGGGAATTTATAGCAAACAAGCCTATAAAGATAATATACGCTCAAAACTGAAAGAGGTTTTACAATCGGCCTATCTCGCCGATGGAGGATATTTTGCCTTATATGGAATTCCTCAAAAACTCACTTATGGCAGTACTGTTTATCAAAAAGGTGGCCAGGTTGTGCATACGCTCAGGGGATATATGGGCGACAGCCTTTTCTTTGGCGGGGTGAAAGCATATCTGCATCACTATGCCTATAATTATGCCTCGACTTTCGATCTGCTTAATTTCCTTTCAACCTATAGCGGAATAGATTTAAAGCCTTTTTTTGATGCCTGGGTTTTTTCGCCCGGATTTCCGCATTTCTCAATTGATTCGACTGTTACGGTTCAATCTGGAAAAGGGTTCGATGTTAGCGTGTTTGTTCGTCAGAAACTCAGAGGCACAACACAATTTGCCAATGCCAATCACCTGGAAATAACCTTTATCGATGCCAATTGGCAAAAAATTACAGATACAATAGTGTTTTCGGGAAGTTCCGGGAGCAAAACTTTTCATTTGCCTTTTTCGCCCATAGAAGTAATGGCTGACTTAGAGGAAAAGATTTCGGATGCTACAACCGATGAATATAAAAGTATTAAAAACACAGGAGATTATGAATACCAACAAACATTCTGTAATATCATGGTGGAAAACATTGCAGATTCGGCTATGATTCGTATTACTCATAACTGGGTAGCTCCTGACAGTATGAGTGTTTCTCAGCCTGCACTTCGTATTTCCGATTCGCATTACTGGACGGTAGAGGGAATATTTCCTTCTGGGTTTAAAGCTAAGGGAGCTTTTAAATATAAAAATGCAATTAATCTCGACAAATCGCTCTTTTCAGATTCAGGGGATTCGCTTGTACTGCTTTTCAGGGAAGGGGCAGGATTTCCATGGAGGCGTACAGCTTTTACTCGTCAGGGATATAAAAATGAAGGTACAATTACAGTTGATACGCTGCAAAGGGGTGAGTATGCTTTCGGTGCCTGCGATTTGGGATATCCGGATAAAAGGGAGAAGTAATCCTGAATGTCCAGGGTATAAAAATGGAAATATCACCATTTCAAGGTTCAAATATGGTTTCTTTATACTTTTCTATAATCCCCACAACCCTCCAGGTTTTAATCGTACTATTTGATTGAAATAATAATTAACAAAACCAAGAAATGTTTGCGACAGAACTGTATTTTGCTGAACTCAGAATGGCTTTTGAAAAAAATGCAAATCCTGCCATAGCCACCGGCGCAAAAGCCTATATGCGCAATAAGTCTGAATTTTATGGCATACCCTCACCCCTTCGCAGGAAATTGGTAAAAGATTTTATAGCCAAAGCGGGATATCCTCCTTACAGTCAATTGGAAGAACTGGTTCATTTTGCCTGGGACCAGCCACAGCGCGAATGGCAATACATTGCCATGGAAATTGTAGAGAAATCAGTTAAAAAAGCTGATCCAAGCCTTATTCTACTGGCGGAATGGATGATAAAGTACAAATCGTGGTGGGAAACCGTGGATTATGTGGCACCGAATATAGCGGGTATTATATTTAAAAATTACCCTGAAATCAAAATGCATTACATTGAAAAATGGATGACATCGGGAAACATATGGCTCCAGCGATCTTGTCTTTTGCACCAGTTACGGTATAACCGGAGCGCTGATGCGAATCTCCTTTTTAATCTCTGCGAAAGGCTGGCCGATCATCCCGATTTCTTTATACGCAAAGCGATCGGCTGGTCGTTGCGACAATATTCGAAATTTAATCCCGAATCGGTTATTGCCTTTGTAAACACACATAAACTTAGTAACCTGAGCCGGAAAGAAGCACTTAAAGTGATCAATCGAAATATATAACTTCAATTACCAGGAAGTTAGAATGCAGATGGGAAATATTTTGCTATTCTGATATAAATTTGAACTTATGATGCCTCATTCTCAGTAACCAGTTTAAAACCAATACCATGCACGTTTATAAGTTCAACCGAAGGATCTTCTTTCAGGTATTTGCGTATTTTAGCAATATAAACATCCATGCTACGGGCATTAAAGTAACTGTCGTTTTGCCATATCCGGTTAAGTGCG
>Ga0208789_1000773_pt1 | contig 24569 bp, 24 predicted proteins | sample Methanotroph_Enr_FD_187368 | JGI IMG/M metagenome (GOLD analysis project Ga0208789, IMG submission 187368) | Enriched soil microbial communities from Old Woman Creek wetland in Ohio, USA - Methanotroph_Enrichment_5 (SPAdes) (version 2) | ecosystem: Environmental > Terrestrial > Soil > Wetlands...
ACAGGCGGCGGTATCTATGCATGGGACACAGGCCCTACGACATCCTCTATCACAGTCACCCCATCATCAACCACAACGTATACAGTGACAGTAACGAGTGGAGGCTGTACGGATACGGATGATGTAATAGTAATTGTGAGTACAGGAGTAACAGCTCAAATTGTAACAAGCACAGATGCTAGTTGCGGAATGAATAATGGAACGGCCACGGCGACAGGAGGGACGAGTTATATTTGGAGCGATATAAATAATCAGGTAACATCGACAGCAGTGAACCTATCGCCGGGTACTTATACCGTAACAGTGACCTCAGGAAGTTGTACCGACACAGCCAGTGTCACAATTAATAATATATTTGGTTTTAGTATAACCATAACCTCCACTGATGAAGCATGTGGTCATTCGAACGGAACAGCCACAGCAAATCCAATAGGGGGATCAGGTATATACACCTATTCATGGAGTACACTCCCAACAGCCCAGACGCAGTCGACAGCAACGGGATTGCCTGCGGGGACTTATACTGTAACGGTGGATGATGGAAATTGTACAGCAACAGCAAGTATAATAATAAATAACTTGTCAGGACCATCGATAACCATAACAGGGATAGCGAATACGACCTGCGGTAATTCCAATGGAGGAGCAACAATAAATGTAACTGGAGGAACGTCAGGGTATACGTATTCCTGGAATACGATACATTCCCAAACCACACAGAATTTGCAGAACGTAATTGCCGGTACATATACAATAACAGTGAATGACACAAATAACTGCAGTGCAACAAATAGTGTCACGATAACTGATTCACCGGGTCCAGTAGTGCAGATAACGAATATAGTGCCTGAGAACTGTGGCTTTGCTAATGGGTCACTTACATCGGTATCAACTGGAGGAACACCTCCATGCACATATCAGTGGAGTACAATACCATTGCAGAATACACCGATAGCCACTGGGCTAGCGACAGGGATATATACAGTTACGGTGTCAGATGCAAATGGTTGTACGGTAATGGCATCAGAAACAGTACCAGTGATAGGAGGTCCAACAGCCACAGTAACTGCAACTCCAGAGTACTGTGACCGAATGGATGGAACGGCAAGTGTAATTACAACGGGTGGTACAGGGAATTATACATATATATGGGATACGAATCCGCAGCAAACGGCAGATGTTGCCACAGGATTACAAGCTGGGAATTATACTGTAACGGTAAATGACGGGGGATGTTCAATAACAATAACTGTAACAGTACCTTTTGTTCCTGGTCCTGATGCTAATTTTACTGCAAACCCGACAATATTATCCTTAGATGAAAATCCAGTAGAATTCCAGGATAATTCCACGGGGAATATTGTGAATTGGTACTGGAGTTTGGGTGATGGAACGACGGAAATGGGAATAACCAGCTTAAATCATTCCTATGAAGATCAGGGTATCTATATGGTATGGTTGGTGGTTACCGATGACAACCAGTGTGTGGATTCCATAAAGGATACCATCATAGTGCAGAATACTTTTGCTTTATATATACCTAACACGTTCACTCCCGATGGAGATGGGTTGAATGATTATTTTTTCCCTGTGGGAATAGAATCTGGATTTGATCCGAATGAATACGAGATGGACATATTTGACCGCTGGGGAGAATTAATTTACCAGACAAATGATATCAATGGAAAATGGAATGGAACAGTAAATAATGCGGGCACATGGGATGGTGTAGTGATAGATGTTTATGTTTATTTGATTCGAGCAAAACCATATTCAGGATATAAACAGCGATATATAGGCAGTGTCACCATTCTAAGGTAAAAAGTTTTGATTAGATGAAAGGAAGTATGATTATTTGAAAGTCTGAATACATAATTTGTAAATCGTCAGCAAAATGTTTTCCAGTAATATTTTAATTAAAAAGTTTTGGCGAGGATAGTACTTACACACAGAAGGTATATGAGGGCTCATTTTACCGTCCATTTCTTCAATTCAATTGTGGAATCAGCTAGGGACGAATTCTGAATAGATTAAATGCCGATTTGATATTTCCTATTAAGAGCAATTATTTTATGTATAAAGGAAAGTACTTGGATGGGAGTAATGAAAAGATTGAATCAAATTATATTCTTCTTGAGCCAGCATTTATGGCTGGCCTGGGATCAAGAGTTTTTCATTTTGATTTCATTTTTGGTCTTCAGTTTCATCCTACATTCGAAGTGCTTAGTTCAAAGAGTAATGCCAGATATATATTTAATATCGGGTTTGGAATAACAAAAGTAATTGGTCGGGAAAAGGATAATTAAATTTTTAAATGCTTTTAATAATTACTGAATTTGATATAAAGAGATAAATTATGGCGACATTGAATATGAGCGGGACTTTCGAACTCATTGATGGGAAAATTGATGAACTCGTGAAAAAGCAATCATGTGGAAATTATGCTTTGGGTTTTATCAGAGATAGAATATTTTATGTAAAGTATATTGGTAGAGCTGATGATAATTTAAATCAAAAACTGAAGTCATGGATAGGGAAGTATAAAAATTTCAAGTTCAGCTATGCTAATTCAGTAAAAGAGGCGTTTGAAAAAGAATGTAAGAATTATCACGATTTTGGAGAAAGTGAACTTTTAGATAATATTGTCCATCCGGAAAAACCTGAAAGATCGAATTGGAAATGCCCTTATTGCAGTATTTTCAATAAAAGATAAAAGTACTATATTTTAATATGCAATGTATGCGAAATTAACAGGATTTAGTTTTTTAATGGTTTTTCTCTAATATAAATAATAGAATTAGGAAATTTGATTTCAACCATTCCTACGTTAAAAAAAAATTCTTCTACGTTAAAAAAATTTATCAAAGCGATCATCTATTCACTGTTGTTTATTGTTCTTAGTTGTTCTTACTTTGTATTTGTATTAAACACGCATAAGGAGTTTAGTGTGTATAATCAAATGGTTTCCGTCTAAATATTACAATTTTATTGGAGTGAAATTTATTTCTAGAATGATAATTCAAAATGTACAAATTTAATATTGTTATAGTTTCTGATTACTTATATTCTGTTAAAAGAATTCAATCTTTTCCTTCGTATTTGGTAATTAACAATGATAACAACATTGAAAATATATTTTATAGTTTAAACGATCTAGAGAAATATTTGTCAGAATAAATTTATTTTAATTTGAGAAGTACTTTTATAATATTAATTAACCTTATAGTTGGATTGTATAACTATGCTTATTGTGAGCATGAAATTGAATTAAGTTTTTCTGATGTCAGTTTTATTAATACAAGAGTAATTGTGAGCTATTGGGAAAATGTTAGGGAGATGCAATTGGAGAGGGACTCAATTATGCATAACAAAGTCTCCCTATTTATTCCCACTCATATTAGACCAGGAGTATTAAAAATATCTTTAAACAATGGAAATATCCTAATTGCTGAAGCGAATATCATATATTTTAATGAGAACCTTAATCTAACGGTTGAATTAAATCAATCAATGAAAGTTACAATAAAGGGAAGTGGTGAAACACCTTTGTATTACAATTATTTCTGCGAAATTGATTCATTTGAAAAACGAATAGGGAAGTTTACTGAATTGTTTTTGCGTTTTCAGGATGATACTGATTTTATAAATATAACAACTAAATATTATTCTAAAGAAGTTACAGCGTTAAGCAATTGTTATAAAAGAATAAGTCAAGAATCAAACAATAAAGTCTTGGTCCATCTGATAAATGCTTCCAGACGATATTTCCCAAATCTTATTTAAAATATAGATTCTATGCTCTTGACATTAAATGGAGTGCCAATGGGAAAGATGATAGCTTATATGATTTAAACTCTGAAAATATTTTAATTGTTTTTTTGCAACGTGGTGTTCATATTGTAAAGAGCTGTTACCTGATTTACATAACTATTTGAAAGATTTGAATAATTTAGATATTGTAACAATTGGACTAATAGCAGACGCAAAGGTTTGGGGAGAAATAATTGGTAGATTGTCTGGGTGGATTCACATTAAAGCAACGGATAGGTGGAACAATGAATATGTAAATGCTTATGGTATATCACCAACACCAACACCAACAATATACTTAATTGATAAGGAACATAAGATTCGACATAAAATTAAGAATCTAGAGGAATTGAAAGAATCAATTATAACAGGATAATTTTTTTACTGATAATTCTAATTGTGATATATTAAATAAAAAAACTACACTATGAAAAAGAAGAATATGTTAGTAGCAGGTTTAATTATTTGTTTTCAAATTGTAATAACAAATAGTTTTTCACAAGGGACTTGGACTCCTAAATCAGATTTTGGAGGAGCTTCGAGACATATGGCTGTTGGTTTCTCAATTGGAAGTAAGGGATACATTGGAACAGGTTCAGGTGTTTCGAATGAAAAGGATTTTTGGGAATTTGACCCAACCACTAACGTATGGACGCAAAAGGCAGACTTTGGTGGAACTGCAAGGTACTGTGCTGTTGGTTTTTCTATTGGAACTAAAGGTTATATAGGTACTGGTTGGGATGGAGCCATGACAAAGGATTTTTGGGAATTTGACCCAACCACTAACGTATGGACGCAAAAGGCAGACTTTGGTGGAACTGCACGATGGGGGGCTGCCGGGTTTTCACTTATGACAACAAACGGTAATAAAGGATATATTGGAATGGGGACTGATGCCATTGTTGGATATACAAAAGATTATTGGGAATATAATCCAGATACAGATACATGGACGCAAATAGCTGATTTTGGTGGAACTCCCAGATATGGATCGGGTTGTTTTTCCATCGGATCAAATGGATATGTTTGCGCTGGCTTTGATGGAACCTCTAAACAAGATTTATGGATGTATGAAGCCACTAGCAATCAGTGGATTCAGAAATCGAATTTTGTTAATTCGAGATTCTTCCCTGTCGGCTTTGCAATTGGAACTAAAGGATATGTAGGTACTGGAAGTTATTCAGGTGTTTATCAAAAAGATTTATGGGAATATGACCCTAGTACAGATACATGGACTCAAAAATCAGATTTTTCTGGAACAGAAAGATGGATGGCTTTAGGATTTTCAATTGGAACAAAAGGTTATATTGGGACTGGTTTTGATCAAAATCTTGCCGATACTACTGATTTTTGGGAGTATAATCCCATTGTGACGGATCTTTCAGAATCAACTAAGGATATTGGCACAATAGTAATACTTCAATTAACTAATTCGCACTTTATAATAAATTCAAAATACAATTTGGAAGAAATTACAATTTTTGATTTATCAAATAAACAGGTTATGAAGATTGATGCTCAACAAGAAAAATCTATTAATGTAAATATTGACCAGCTCAGAAAAGGAATTTATATTATTCATGTTAAATCAGAACTAATGGCGAAGTCATTTAAAGTTGTGAAATTTTAAATAAACCCTAAACCAAAGGAATATTTTTTTTAAATAATTTACTAAAAAATAAAATTGTATTTCGAAAATATATAAAATGAAAGCAAAAACGATTTTCAATATTGTAGCTCTTACTATTAACTTTTTATTCCTGATGACCCTTGATAAAAGTTATGCACAACAAGGAGTTTCAGTCAATACTACTGGAAATGCTGCAGATAACTCTTCGATGTTGGATATTTCAAGTACATCTAAAGGTTTATAAATACCAAGAATGTTGGAATCACAGAAACTTGCTATTATCAATCCTGCTACAGGATTATTAATATATCAAATAGAATAATCCTAAAATTAATAAGTATGAAACATTCATATTCCATTTTGATAATTATATTTCATTCATTATTTTTCCCTATTTCTATAAGGGCTCAGTTAAATAATGCAGATATAATTTCAGTACCATCTGGGACATACTTGAATATTCAAAATGATTTATTAAATAACAATGCTGGAGTTATCAATAACTCTGGAACAATTATTATCACTGGCGATTATTTAAACGATGGGAATTTTAATTCTGCGAATAATAGTTATGTGAAATTAGATGGATCGTATCAACAGATTGGAGGGAATAACACCACTACATTTAGTAATCTCATCATTGATGGTTCAGATAATAAGGAATGTAAAATAAATTCTAATGTTGATGAAGCATTGATTTTTAATGCTAATAATATAATAATTGGAAATTACAATTTAGTTTTATCTCCAACATCAATAATTTCTAATAGTGATAATACAAAATATGTCATCACTAATGGAAATGGTTCACTTGTGAAAAAATCAACTCCTTTAGGAACGGACTTCTTATTCCCTGTTGGGGATACCTTATACAGTTATAAACCAGTAACATTAAATTATAATGGAGTTGTCGATACTTTTTCTGTTCGAGTTGCAAAAGGATTGCAGCCAACCACAGGTAATGATAATGAATGTGTGCAATACACATACTTTGTTGAAGAAAGTAATATCAATGGAACTAATGCTTCATTAAAACTTGGATGGAATTCTAGCGATGAGGGTAGTCTCTTTGCAAGGACTCATGCATATATTTGGCAATATTATAATACCACATCCTCATGGAATATTATTCCAGGATTGCCAGGCTCGCTATCAAATATACCATCTACTGATTGGTATTATGGAGCAAGCGCAATTGCTGATTTATCCTCTTCTAAAAATAAATTTATTGTAAGAAGCTATAATGCCTTGACTTTAGATTCTCAATCTACATCACAATCTGTTTGTGAAAGCAATTCTACTTATTTTAGTGTAGAAGCAACAGGATCAAATATTAGTTATCAATGGCAAGAAAACTGTGGTAATGGTTGGTCTAACATAGTAGATAATGCGACATATTCAGGTACTATTACATCAAATCTTGTTATTAATAGTCCGACAATAGGTATGACAGGATGCGTGTATCAATGTATTATGATGAATTTATTAGATACAATCACATCTCAACCTGATACTTTAATTGTCCATGCACTTCCGAATGGATTTGCAGGACCTGATACTAATCTTGTTGTTGGGAATTCAGTTCAGCTTAACGCTTCAGGTGGTAATACATACCAATGGGCACCACCTTCTTTCCTTGATAATGCTAATAGTCCAAACCCTATTACAACACCACTTAACAATATTATGTATGTTGTATACATAACTGATAGTTATGGATGCAGTAACACGGATACTGTAAATATTGAAGTTGATGATGCGACAGATATTTTTATACCAGATGTATTTTCTCCAAATGGTGATGGGCAAAATGATATTTTATATGTCAGAGGAAAGGGGATCAAAGAAATTGAATTTATCATATACGATCGATGGGGTGAAAAGGTATTTGAATCCAGTGATTTGAATAAAGGATGGGATGGCTCATTTAAAAGTAAATTGCTTTCAACAGCAGTCTTTGTCTACTATATAAAAGCAATTTCTTATAATGATCAAGCATATGAAAGAAAAGGAAATGTAACATTGATAAAATAATTTGAAATTTTCAAATTCAGATAAAATTATGGAAACTAGAAATAAAATAAATGTTTTGATTGCAGACAACCATGAAGTTGCCCTATTAGGGTTGCAGACGTTCTTATCAATAAGAAAAGATATAACGGTTAGGGCCGTAGCTCATCATGGAAAGGAGATTTTTTGTAAAATTCAAACTTTCACACCTGATGTAGTTGTGATGGATAACAATTTTAATGATTTTAGTTGTAAGGATGTCATAGAATATACCTCTAAATATTCCCCAAATAGTAAATTGATAATATACTCATCTTCAGTTGATGAACAGGGTATAATGAAATATTTTGAAGCTGGTGTATCAGGATATGTTTCAAAGAATACAAAACCTAAGAATTTATTGGATGCAATAAGAACCGTTTATCATGGAGAGAAATATCTAGAAGCTGATATTGCTGATATGTTTATTAGGAATTACTTTAAGCCGAATATGGTTAATGAGAATACTAAGCGTTTACAATTCATTCTTACAAAAACAGAAATAAAAATTTTAAAGTTTATTGGAGAAGGTTTATCAAACTACGAAATTGCTAAAAGAATAGGTATAAGTCATCGCACAGTAGAATGTCACAGACGTAATATATCGCTGAAATTGAAAATTACAGGAACTGCAAAATTAGTCAATTTTGCAATTAAAAACAATGTGGATGCAATTCACGTTTAAAATTTATTATTATGAATCAGATAGGTATGATAAAGGTTTTGATTGCTGATCATCAGGAAATAGTGCGGCATGGGTTAAAAGTACTATTGTCAAGATGCAGTGAGATAAAAGTAGTTGCTATTACCAATTCAATTTATGAAACTCTTGGAAAAATAAGAGCTAAAGAACCTGATGTTGTTGTTGTTGATTTTGATCCAATCGATATTTCAAATAACAAAGCAACTGAATATTTCTCCAAGAATTTTCCCAATATTAAGGTAATTATACATAATTCAAATATTGATAAAAAAATAATCGCTGATGGATTTAGGGCAGGAGCATCAGCGTATGTGGCAAAGACAAACAGCGTAGAATATCTCAAAGATGCAATAAAGGTTGTAATAAAAGGTGAAAAATATATAGGCACCAATGTCGCAAATTTCTTTGTCAATAATTTAATTAATGAATTAATTAATGGTAATGAAGAAATGATCAATGGAGTTGAATTAGAAAAACCTGAAAGAGAAATAATAGGATATATATGTGATGGCTTATCAAACGGTGAGATTGCTAAAAAATTCAATATACAATTGAGAGCAGTAAGTAAAAGGAAGCATAAGATAATGAAGAAGCTTCAAATTGGCAATACTGCAGACTTAATAAAGTTTGCTTTGATAAATAATATTAAATCAAATTAATATAGGTTATGAAAATAAAATTAATCTATCCAAGAGTGTTTGTAAGAATATTTTTAGTTCTTTGTTTCTGTAAATGTTCCGTGATTGTATTCTCACAAGATACTCATTTTTCGCAATCATTCAATTCTCCTTTATCTTTGAATCCGGCACTTACTGGGGCTTTTGATGGAGGTTTAAGAATGTTATCATCTTATCGAGATCAATGGAGAAGCATAACAATTCCATTTAGAACTTATGCATTCTCATCCGATATTAAAATGTTCAAGAAACTTCAAAAAAATGGATATTTAGGTGTCGGTATTTCTTTCATTAGTGATAAAGCAGGGACGTCTCAACTTAGCAGCAATATAGTTAACTTTTCAATTGCTTTTCATGAACAAATATCTCTTAGCAATGTTTTGTCAGCCGGAATTCAAGGAGGTATAATTCAGAAAAGTATTGATTTGACAAAGTCAAAGTGGGATAATCAATATAATGGAAATGCGTATGATCCAACTCTTCCTTCTTTTGAAAATCAATATTTGCAAAGTGTAGTGCGATCCGATTTTTCAGCCGGAATTCAATGGACTTATTCAAAAGGTGAGTTATATGCTGTTGCTAAAAATCAATTAAATATTAATGCAGGATTTGCTTTGTTCCATTTAACACAACCAAATATTTCTTTTAATAAGACACTCACAGATCGTTTACCTATTAAAATGGTATTTCACTGTAATTCTCAAATTGGTCTTGGAAATTCTAAGGTTGCAATATTGCCAATGTTTATTTATACACAACAAGGTACTTTAAAAAATGCACTAGCAGGTTCTATGTTTCGATTTATATTAAATGAAAAGACAAATGATGCTGGGTTTGTTAATGGAGCGGCTTTGTCATGTGGCGCGCTATATCGAGTTGATGATGCTATCATTCCCATGTTACAATTAGAATTTGCAAATTATGCAATTGGATTTTCATATGATATTAATAATTCTGATCTAAAGTGTGCTAGTTTTGGAAAGGGTGGATATGAGATTTCATTGAGATTTCTTAACCCTAATCCTTTTAGTGGAAAACCAATTACTTCAAAAACTCCAAGGTATTTCAACTAAGATTGTGAAAAGAACATTTGTTATTTCACCAAAATATTTTTTAGAATATAGAAAATTTTAAAGCATCATAAAATATGTTTAATTCAAAAATAAAATATAAATTCTTTATAATTTGCTTAATATTTTTAACAGTTAGTATATATTCTTCATTTTCTCAAAGCATACAATTCGAACAAAATAATATTGCAATTGAGCAAAGATTAATTAAGGACATTTATTTGCTATCGTCAGATTCACTGCAAGGGCGAGAAACAGGTACCGTAGGAGAAATATTTACTAGAGATTATATTGTAAGCCAGTTTAAATATTTGAAACTAGCACCAGTATTTAAAGATAACTCATTTGTTCAACCTTTTACATTTAGCAGTGACCCTTCATATAATGATAGCACATTTTTAAAAATAGATAATATAAGTTATGTTTTAAATAAAGATTTTTATCCATTAACAAATGCTTCAAATAATTATGTTAAAAGTGAAGTTGCAAAAGTTGGATATGGAATAACTGTGCCGGAAATGAAATATAGTGATTATACCAAAAGCATTTCTTTAAAAGGAAAAATATTCATTATCGAAATAGCAATTCCGGAATTATTTGCAAAAGATTCGTTATTTAAAAAGTATCTTAATCTTCAGCAAAAAGTTGATACAGCAATAGCAAGAGGAGCATCTGCAATTATTTTTATTAACTCCGATAAAACAATCCCTTGTCCTCAAGCATCTATTGATAAACCAATTGTTTCATCATTAATCCCTGTAATTTTCGTAAATGAAAGAGTTTCTAATTCTTTTCTAAATACAAATAAGTCAATTGCGGAAATAAGTATTGGTGTTGAAAAAAAACAATTGACAGGATATAATGTAGCTGGATTTATTGATAACAAGGCATCTAAAACTATTATTATTGGAGGCCATTATGATCATTTAGGATTGGGTATTCAGAATTCATTGAATCATATTGATAAATCAAGAATATATAATGGAGCTGATGATAATGCAAGCGGTGCTGCTGCAGTTATAGAGCTTGCTCGTTATTTTACTAATTCATCCAAGAAGAATAATAATTATCTTTTTGTTAATTTTTCCGGAGAAGAAAAAGGAGCACTTGGTTCATCCTTTTTTGTGAAAAGCGGTGTTATTGATTTGTCGAAAGTGAACTATATGATTAATCTTGATATGGTGGGGCGCTATGATTCAACTAAATCTGGGTTGGAAATTTTTGGAACTGGCACATCATCAAAATGGGATTCTATAATTGGTATGGTGAATATTTCTACGCTAAAAATGAAGAAATCTAAATCAGCATTGGGTGGATCAGATCAGGTTGCATTTTATTTAAAAGATATTCCAGTTCTTTTTTTATTTACAGGTAGCCATTCTGATTATCATAGCCCTTCCGATGATGCTGATAAAATTAATTTTGAAGGCGAAAGGGCGATTATTAAATATCTTGAAAGATTGATTGAATTAACTGATTCGATGAAAAAATTACCATTTGTAAAAACGGATGCAGAACCTATTAATAAAAAGTCCACGCCACTTAAAGTTTCACTTGGTATTATACCTGATCATACATATGAAGGTACTGGGTTGAGAGTGGATGGTGTGATGGATGGCGGAATAGGAATGAAAGCTGGAATTATGATTGGTGATGTTATAATAAAGATTAATTCGCAAGATATTTCTGACATTAAATCATACATGAAAGTATTGAGCCCTTTAAATAAAGGTGATAAGGCATCAATAACTATTAAACGAGTCAATGAAATTCTTGTAAAAGATGTGGAATTTTAGTAACTGATATCATTCATAAAATTTAATAAAATTGTCCAATCTCTAATTATCTTTTTGTTGACATTGAACAAATTAGAAATAGCAAAGTATTTAAATAGTTGATTTGAAATATTTATATTATGAAGATGAAAGAGAATTTGTTGTGCAAAGTATGAATGCTTCTGCTAAATTTAGTCCTAAAAAATCAGTATCATAAAACAAATGGCTTTATGGTTTTCTATATAGCACAAACAAGTTCTTGTTACTATGATTGAAAAAAATATTCCTAAATGTTCAATGAAAAAACAATGAATAAAAAGATATATGTAAATCTTCTTCAACATACCTAAATATGGCTATGTGTTTAACAAAAAAATCCACATTTTTTAGGCCTAATGAAGCAGATATTATTTCCATAAAAAAGAAAATCATTATGGAGGACGCAATGGAAATGAGAATTCGAAATTAATTAAGATACGTAAATGATGAAAAGAATTATTCTTCAAATAATAATAGGAGTCTTTGCATTTAGTTATGGCTCCGCTCAAACATCCTTATTACTTCAAAAAGCAGATTCATTATATAAACTTAAAGACTTTATATCTTCAATAAAGTTTTATAATAAAGCAATCAAGAAATCCTCAAATGATGAAATAAAGTATATTTATTATCAACTTGGAGAATGCTATCGCTCTGTAAATAATTTTCCGCAGTCTAAATCATGGTATGAGAAGGCAATCGACTCCGGGTATCCCGACCCTATCATTAATCTTCACTTAGGTGAACTACTTATATATATGGGTAGTTATTCTGATGCAAAATCGTATATTGATAAATATTTAATTAATGAACCAAACAATGAAATTGCAAAACTAAAACTTGAATCATGCAATCTTGGCTTGAAAGGACAAAGAGAAAAACCACTATATGATGTGAAGATAAATTATGTATTGAATTCTACATTTAGTGAATATGGAATTTCTTATTTTAAAAACAATAAATTGATATTTGCATCATCAAGATTAGAAAATTCAAATAAATTTGATCCTGCTACATTACAAGGCTATTCTGATATTTATGAGTCTTCATTCAACTCTCTACAGAATGAATGGTCAAAGCCAGTAAAACTCAATGGGAGTGTTAATACTAATTTCAATGATGGTACTTTTTCATTTGATCCAATAAGTAATATAGGGTATTACACACAGTGCAACGGAAGTAATGGTAAGTCAGAACAATGTAACATTATGTATGCTTCCTACAATGAAACTAACAATACTTGGGAGTCGTCAAAATTGTTTGAATACAATAGTAACACTTTTCGTATTCAGCAACCTGCTATTAGCAAAGATGGAAAAAACTTATACTTCTCATCTGATATGCCTGGAGGCTATGGTGGAGCAGATATTTATGTTATAAAGAAAGCTGGAAATGTTTGGGGTCAGCCTGAAAATTTAGGCTCAACAATTAATACTATTGGTGATGAAATGTTCCCATTTAGTTCAGGTGATAGCCTTTTATTATTTGCATCTGATGGGCTTCCAGGTTTTGGAGGATTAGATATTTTCTCCAGCAAGATCCAAAATGGAAAATATTTGAAACCTATTAACTTGATGCCCCCTTTTAATAGTTCGGCTGATGACTTCAATTTGATTTATAAAATAACGAAAGATTCTGGCTTTTTCTGTTCGAATAGAATTGGAGGTGTTGGTGAAGATGATATATATGAATATTATAAAATTCCAGTAATACTTTCATGTTCAGGTAATGTGAGAGACAAAACCACAAATGAACTTCTTGAAAATGCTGTGATATATTTTAAATCAAATGAAGGGAAAATAGATTCTATAACAACAGATAATAAAGGACACTTTGAATTTAATTATTTGAAATCAAAAACCGATTATTCTATAAAGGCTACAGATAAAGGATATTTGAATGATAGCAAAAGTTTAACAATTAGTGATGAAAAATATTCTAAGGAATATAATTCATCTAAAGGAAATGATTTGGATTTTTATCTTATTAAAATTACAAAGGAGGAAGTAAAAATCGATAATATATATTATGATTATGGTAAATGGGATCTTCGTTCAGAGTCAATGAAAGAATTAGATAAAATTATTAATGTATTAAAAGAAACACCTGAAGTGAAAATTCAAATAAGCGCTCACACTGACGAAAGAGGACCTAAAGATTTTAATGAAGAACTTTCACAGAAAAGAGCACAATCTGTAGTTGACTATTTTATTTCGGGTGGAATAGGCTCCGATAGGTTAATATCCAAAGGTTATGGATCATCAAGCCCTGTATATAAAAATGCTCAAACAGAGGACCAGCACCAGTTGAATCGTCGTACAACATTTAAAATAGTAAATGCAAATGATTTGAAAAATATTCAGTCCGCTGGAATATATACACCAGTGGTTTCGCAGACTGCACTGGTTAGTAAAAAAGAATCAGAAATAATTAATGATGTAGCGAACAATGTGAATGCAACATCATCAAATAATACTGTTGCAACAACTACAACAAATAATACTGATAAATCAAATATAGTTGTTGCATCTAATAATGAGAATTTGAGTAGTACAACTATATCTGAAAACAATGTAAAATCGGAGAGCACTATTACTTCGTCATCTTCAAATTCAAATAGTGAAAAAAAATATTTCATTATCGCTGGTTCATATAAAAATTTAACGGAAGCCAATTCAGCTGTGTCAATATTAAAAACCAAAGGTTTTTCGAATGCAGATGTTGTCGGGAAAAATGATGCAGGTAACTGGCGTATCTGTTATAATAGCTACTATTCAAAGGAGGAAGCACAGAAAGATCTTCCTGGAATTAAACAATCATACAATCCTTCAGCATGGATATTTGGCAAATGATAAAGCATGAATATTAGTGCCAATAGTTATGGGTACTGAACGCATAAGTTGTAAGTTGCTGGTGGATTTACATGAAAATACTTTGTCCTTTGTTTTTCAACAGTTTGTATGAGAATAATTGAATTGTTTTACCTCGAAAAACTAAATATGATATTGTTGTAACAGGTAAAACAACACATACGTTACCAATAATTTTAAAAATAAAAGCCATGAAGAAATTTCTATTTATTATTTCAATGACCCTGACAATTGCCTCTTCTGCATTTGGTCAAATCCAGAATATAACATTCGATGATACTACTTACTTGCAATACCTGACTTTTAATACGATTTCAAACCCCAATAATATTTGGCAAGTTGGCCGACCACAAAAAAATTATTTTACAAGTGCTAATTCTTTTCCAAATGCAATTGTAACTGACACAATCAATCCTTACCCAATAAATGACACATCTCAATTTATTATAACTCATAAAGTATTCGTGCCAGTCGGAGGTTATTGCGGAACCGGAATTAATGCATATTATAAGGTGAATTCAGACACAGTAAATGATTTTGGGAAGATTGAATTTTCTTATGACCTTGGACAAACTTGGATTAATATTTTATTAGATACTAATATAATAGAGCACAACTTTCCTTATATTGCTCCCGTATTTTCTGGAAATTCAAATGGCTGGAAGCAACTCTCTTTTCGGCTCAACTTATTCGCTGACAACGGAGACACTGTCCTGTTTCGCTTTACGTTTATAAGCGACAATATACAAACCAATAAGGATGGACTTATGTTTGATGATATTCAAATTGGTGATTGCCAAGAAGGCATTGAAGAGCCTGGCTTTGATTTGACCGCTTCAAAAGTGTATCCAAATCCGACTGTAAAAGATTTATTAATTGAGTTTGAAAATAAAAATAATTCAGACTACAAATTAACAATACTTGATGTTATGGGTAAAATTGTAAAAACTTACCCTGATGTTAAAAACAGTTCTATAAATATAAATATCCAAGAATTGTCTCCTGGGATTTATTATTACAAATTGACTGATGTGATTGACAAAAAATATGCAACAGGTAGATTCATTAAACAATAAAACTATTGGTAACTTTAGTCTGCTTTCATGCCGTGGTTTTGTGGTTGACGGAAACTTTTTTATATATTTGCAACGCAATCACGAGTGACTCGATAGTGCGTTCTATCACGGCACGCAAAGCAGCCAATGCTCGTTGTGTGCTATAAATAAAAATAGAATATTAACCTAAAAACAAGGTGGAATTATGAAAAAGTATTTACTCTTTATTACATTAATTAGCTTGGTAAACTTTGCAAATGCACAATATTCCTATGACACTGTTTCTTTTGAAAAGCCTACATCAAAAATTGTGATTAGTAATACGAGCAACAACCTATGGCAAATAGGTAGTCCACAGAAAATTCTTTTCGACAGTGCTTATTCAGGAAAAAATGCAATCATGACCGACACGATACTTGATTATCCCCCAAATGATACGTCTTCGTTTATTTACATTATCCGAAATCCTTACACACAAACTTGCGAAACCTGTATGGAATTTTGGCATAAATATGATATGGATTCATTGGGTGATAAAGGTATTATTAGAGCATCTTATGATGGCGGCAATTCATGGCTATTGCTGAAAGATACTTTCAACGTCACACCTTGGGGTTCCTTCTTTAATTGGCAATATGATTTTCATTCCAGCAATGGAAGTTATACTGCTCATAAACTAATAACTTCAGGAAGATCTGACGGATGGATTAAATCAAGTATTTGCTGGCAATGGTTCATACCAGTAAAAAAGGATACAATCATCTCAATGCCTGACAGCCTGATGATACGATTTACATTCATTTCAGATAGTACTATAAAGAACAAGGAGGGTTGGATGATAGATAATATAGTTACCTCTTCAGCTGCACCGCAAAATTGTAGTGGTATCGAAGAAAATTCCATCAGAGAAAATGTTTTTGTTTATCCAAACCCTGCAACAGAAAAATTGACTATTGAGTCATTTCAAAAATCCACAATAGACATTTTTAACATACAAGGACAAATAATTTTGCGACAACAATTACAGCAAGACAAAACAGACATTGACATTAGTGGGCTTGCAAAAGGAGTTTACATTTTGAGACTATACGGTAATGACAAGACAGCAGTGTCAAGGATTTTGAAAGAATGAAATTTACAGCACACAACTTTGTGTTATTTTAATGGCTTGTAGTTGACGGTGGAGCGATGGGCAACTTATTTATTTTATCACGGCAGACTCGTCCGACTCCGTCTGACAGTCCGCGACTCAAAATAACACACGTTCGTTAGCGGCAATAAGCGACGAAAAAAAAATAACAAGTTCTTTGACAAAATTTATTTAGGTTGACAGAGATTTGCGAGATTGATTAAAACCTGATTCGGCTGTGCTTACTGACATTTCAGCGCAGACAGAGAAAATATAATTTACGCCTGACTCTTCAGTGGCGCATTCTGACTGACTTTTAGAGCACAGACGAAAAATATTTCGATTGACGTTTGACTTTTATTTAGATTTATAAGTTCTTTGTAGACATTGTTTCCTTAATTCTGGCAGACTGTCACGTCTGACAGTCAAGATGCTTAAAGCCGCTAACTTTGTGTTATTTTAATGGCTTGTGGTTGACGGTGGAGCGATGAATAATTCATTATCTTTATCACGGCAGACTCGTCCGACTCCGTCTGACAGTCCGCCACTCAAAATAACACACGTTCGTTATAGGCAACACGCCATATGAAAAAATTCGGTAAAATATTATTATGGGTTTTCCTCGGACTGATTTCATTAATAATAGTGATTTTCGTAAGTGCTTATATTTATTTATCTTCGGAATGGAGATCCTACTATTCAGACTCTGACATTAAAAGATATGCTGACAGTATCAATCAGTCACCTAATCTTGACAAGACTTTTTATTTAATCAATGACAAATTGCATAATAATGATAGACACAAAGGTATGACAGTCCACTGCCTCCAGACTCTGTGGACTGCGATCATAGTTGGTGACTACCTAGATGAAACAAATTATTATACCAGTGCTGGACGAATAATAAGTTTCGCTGAGCACAAACAGAATCATGGTTATCCAGCATTCACATTAGGTTGGGCTCTTGCAAAATATACGACACCTGAAAAATGTTTTGACTATTCAATGATTGTAGAAAACCAAGAATTAATGAGACAAGCAGTGTTCACCAACGATTCTTTTAAAAATGTTTGTGCTTTAAAAGACACTAATGAAATTCTTGAATATATTGTTAAATCAAAAGCTCCATCGAAATATCGAAGGAACCCTGACAGACTAAAGCAAAAAATTGACGAGTTAAAAATTAAATTAAAAAAATGATCGGTAGTCGTGCAGCCTATAACTTTGTGTTATTTTAATGGCTTGTGGTTGACGGTGGAGCGATGGGCAACTTATTTATTTTATCACGGCAGACTCGTCCGACTTCGTCTGACAGTCCGCCACTCAAAATAACACACGTTCGTTATGCCCAATTGTATGATTAAGATTTTCTATATTGTTTTATTAACTTTTATTTGTGCTGACTTGACAGCACAGGTGTATTATGATGGTACATCAGCTGCATTTGAACCAGAGATCAAAACTTTCTTGGTGCAAGTTGATAAAAATCCATCATATGAGATGCGATTTAAATTTAAAACACGTAGTATATTCAATGGTGGTATTGATTACAGAGACAAAATGAAATACCATTTTTTGAATGACTCAATCATGCAACAAGAAACTATAGATGGTACTTATTATGGACTTATCAGGAATAATAAATTATTTGAATATGATATCGATAAAAAAAATGTAATAACTAATCCAAATTTAAGTGTAATTGATTCCTCAGACTGCACAATCTCTATTCAAAGATTTATCAACAAGGATGATACTATAATATGGCGAGAAATTTCAAAAAATAAAAAAGATTCATTAGACAGAATTGTCGAATCTGTTACATTTAGAGGAAGCAAGCCTTTGAACAAATTTGATTGCTTAATTCAAGGTGATTCTGTGGAATCCACAATGTTTTATTTATACAATGACAAGAGCAAGTATTGGAAATTGACTTCAACAAGACTCGAAATAAAATCGCGACTTCCAAACGATCAAATTCTCAAAGATTCATGCGTGACAAGCAATTTCGAAAATGAGTCAGATAAACCCATAATATATATTACATTGACAAAGTATCATTATAACAGAAAGAAAATGTTAGATTCTATTAAAAAATTTGAATACTTTGGTGAAACTAAAGCTTGGATTAATACACATTCTTTAAAAATAAAATATCGAAAATACAACAGGGCATAACTATGTGTTTTTTTAATGGCTCGTGGTTGACGGTGGAGCAATGGGCAACTTGTTTATTTTATCACGGCAGACTCGTCTGTCTCCGCCAGACAGTCCGCCATTCAAAAAAAACACAGGCTCGTTATAGGCAAGGGCTTTATTAGACAAACAACATCAGATGAAAAATGCAATAATAGCATCATTGACAATTGGACTACTATATTTCAATTTTGGTTGTAATAACATTCCTTCCAAAAAAGATTACTATATAGTTTCCAAGGATTCTGTAAACATATATTTTGATTGTGTCAAACGTCATGACTCGACTTGCTTTTCAAATAAGCTCCCAGAGCCTTTACCACCACCAGGCTTAGAGTGGTATTCAAAGCTCATGATACTCTTTGACTCTACAGATAGAGTTTATATATACCAGACAAAAAATATATTTACTTATGACTCCACAAAGGAGTATAATACAAACATCGATTATACAAAATTCCCGAATTATATTGGATTACAACCTTATCAACTAATGACATTTACTAGCGACAATTTTATTAGTTTTATAAAAAACAATAATGACATTCTAAAGCTCGACACTATTGATCGAAAATATAATAGACTTATTTATATTGTTAGTAACAAGGACACTATTGAGAATAAAGCATATTATGATTTAATGGGTATCATCAAATCTAAATTGCCTAACCAGAGCCATAAAAGGAAGGTTTTATTTATTACTCGTTTAACAACAGAAGAAGAAAACCAAGTAATTTATTGTAAACGTAAAAACTTAAAATATTTCCCTGAAAAGATTAAATGGTCTTCAGATTTTATCAATGGAAATTGTCGACCGTTTACTAAATTATATGACTCGACTGAAAAGCAAATGTTTTGTAAAACTATTTCACAAGAGCTTTTTGTTGAAGATTGCACAACAATATTTCCTTTACTATGACAGCCCCAGCCTATAACTTTGTATTGCTCCAATGGCTCGTGGTTGAAGGGTTTCAGCAGTGCAACCTAAAATTATTATTTCGGCAGACTCGTCTGTCTTCGCCTGACAGTCCGCCATTGCAAGCAATACAGTTACGTTATGCACAAGGCGGACAAAAATTTTAATAAGACACAATGAATGATTATCTTTACTATTATAAAACCTCACAATAAAAGGAGCTGACATGAAAAAAATATTTTCTCTTGCTGTAAATGCATTAGTATTATTCTTTGTAAGTAATTGTATTCATGCACAACCTTTGATTGTTGATGCTGGTCAGGATACATCAATTTGTAATGGGTACGGAATTCAAATCGGCGGAACACCAGTCAGTACAGGAGGAACATTACCTTATACATATATATGGAGCCCTCCTGTAGGACTAAGTAATAATCTTCTTGCAAATCCAATTGCAAATCCAATTTCAACAACAACATATACGATAACTGTAACTGATGGGCTTGGTTCAACCGCCACTGACAATGTTACAATTACTGTTAATCCATTACCTATAGCAAATGCAGGAATTGACCAGACAATTTGCCTTGGAGCAACAACAACATTAAGTGCAAGCGGAGGTATTGATTATGCTTGGTCTCCAGCTTATGGTTTAAGTGGAACATCTAGCGCAAATGAATCTGCTATGCCTTCGACCACTACAACATATACGTTATATGTTTCTGATGCTAACGGCTGTTCAGCAACGGATGTCATAACAATATTTGTAACACAAGCATTAAATGTTTCAGTACAAAACACAAATGCAAGCTGTGGTTCTTGTAATGATGGATCGGCAACGCTTAATGTTTCTGGAGGCGCTCCCCCATATGTTTATCAATGGTTCACAAGCCCTGTACAAACTGCATCAACTGCCACAGGACTATTACCCGGTTATTGCAATTTTCTAGTGACTGATAATAACTATTGTCATTTTTACGACACAACAGTAATATCATCAGGCAATTGTTCCGCACTATTTAGCCTTAATGCAGACTCAATTGTGCAGCATCATTATTATGCGATAAATTCTTCATCAGGAGTTCCGCCGATACAGTATTTGTGGAGTTGGGGTGACGGAACACAAGATACTATCGCATACCCAAATCATACTTATAATGTCGCAGGTTATTATACTATTTGCCTTACAATTACAGATTCTGTTGCTTGCACAAATATGTACTGGGCATCTTTGAATTTGCAAAAAACGACAAACACTTTGATTTCTGTTGAAGTAATTCCCGATGTAGTGACAGAATTAAATGAAATTTCAAATAATAGCCTTCTATACACATATCCTAATCCGGTTACAAATTACTTTACTATAAAAACCGTTCAAAAATCAGTAATAGATATTCTAAATATTAGTGGACAAATTATTAAGTCAATATACAGCAACAGTAACGAGACTAAGGTTGACTTGACTGATATCTCCAGCGGGGTTTATATTGTTAGAGTAAAGACAGACAAAGGATTTGAGATAAAGAAATTTATAAAAGAATGAGTCGCCCAGATGCATAACTTTATATTTCTTCAATGGCTCGTGGTTGAAGGGTTTCAGCAGTGCTGTTTAAAATTATTATTTCGGCAGACTCGTCTGTCTTCGCCTGACAGTCCGCCATTGCAAGAAATACAGTCTCGTTAGCAATAATGTGAAAAATCATGACACGAAATAAACTTATTTATTTTATACTTTTTTCATTGACATTAGGACAGTACTGTAATGGACAGACAATCAAAAAAGACTCTCTTCTTAAAGAATTACGTAAGACAGATTGGGTTGAAAGTAAAGAGGTCGGTTTTGAACGTAAGATAAGTAAGATTTTTATGACCGCCCAGTTACTCATAGACATTTGTCCAGTAGACTCTCTTGTAAAATTAACTTCAGACTCAAGCTCTGTTGTTTGTTGCTATGCATTTTTAGGATTAATTCAAAAAAATACTGACAAAAAAATTGTTTGTGACATTGCTAACAAACATATAAACGATTCAACAAAAGTCAATGCAATGTGGGGTGACAGAGGATGGACAGGAACCGTAGGACAATACATGGAATCTCAAGCAAAGGTGTATTGTATTGACAATAAGCAAAACCAACCACTTGATTCAATCAACGTAAAGGAATATTAGTGACAACGATAAGATATAAAATAGATCACACAATTGCTAACTATGTGTTTTTATAATGGCTCGTGGTTGACGGTGGAGCGATTGGCAACCTAGTTTCTTTTTCACGGCAGACTCGTCCGACTCCGTCTGACAGTCCGCCATTCAAAAAAAACACAGGCTCGTTAGGTGCAAGCATATGAGAAAGACAATATTCATAATAATAATTTTGGCAATGACTTCTTCGACCTTTGCATGTGATTGCGTTGGAGAATCTACCGTTGAAGAAAGTGTAAAAAGCGCAGACATCGTTGCTGTAGGAACTGTAATCAGTAAATCATTGGTGACATTGACAGACTCCGAAGAAATAAAACTTTTTCATCCTGACACTTTGCTTTACAAGACTTTTCCTTATTCAATGACAATTGTTCAATATAAAGTTGTCATTGAGCAAGTATTTAAAGGAAAGAAATCTTCAGACACAATTATCGTCTATACAGGAGTTGGTCATGGTGACTGTGGGTACAATTTTGTGATTGGTGACAAATACATAATTTACGGACAAAAGGAAACATATATTGGACATGACTTCAATAAATTTAATTTTCCAAAAGGAGAAGATATTTACTGGACAGACATTTGTAAAAGGACGACATTATTTAGCGACATTGAATTAAACGAAATTAAAAGAGTGACAACAAAATAAAATATGCATGCACCTAACTTTGTGTTTCTTTAATGGCTCGTGGTTGACGGTGGAGCGATGGGGCAACTTACTTTTTTTTATCACGGCTGACTCGTCCGACTCCGTCTGACAGTCCGCCATTCAAAAAAACACAGGCGCGTTAGCGTTAATTATTTATGGACACAATAAAACTTATAAAATATCCTCTTACTACTGGACTTGAAAGTGGACAAACTGCAAGACCGAAAGACTTTTTGAACAAAATCAAAACAATTTGCGGAAATCCCAGATTGACAAAAGCTGATCTGAACAAAAGACGAACGGAATTTTATGAGTTTTTTATTAATGACAAACCACTTTCCGAAATCTTAACTGCGTTTTGCAATCTCGACAATTCAATACTTGACAATTGGGTTGGAGTGTTAAGTTCATTATCAAATAAACAATATGAATTAAATACCATTAGTCGACTTCTGCTACAACAAATTACAGAACAAGAGTTTTTAAATGTATTCCCAAAGGACCTAGAGAAATATTATCTTGACAGTGCAATTGAAAGTTATAAAGAAGAATTGGCAGACGAAGAAATTCTTATTTATTGTTGTGCAGAATGTGGCGACTATGATTGCGGTGGTTTTAAGATTAAAGTGGAAAAAGAAGAAAATACTTTTGTTTGGACATATAATGACGAAGGAAAAATTTTGCAATTTCACTTTGACAAACAGCAATATTTTAACACATTTGACACTTACAGACAAACACTTAAAAATAAAAAATAAATAACGCTAACTTTGTGTTATTTTAATGGCTTGTGGTTGACGGTGGAGCGATGAGCAACTTATTTATTTTATCACGGCAGACTCGTCCGACTCCGTCTGACAGTCAGCCATTCAAAATAACACACGTTCGTTAGCGGTAAGTGCAAAAAAAATTCATAATGACTGATATTACATTATTAGATTTTGTTCCAAAGGAATTGAAAGAAAAGCACGGAGAGAGTTATAGAAAATCTATTGCTGCCTCTGGAGAAGCGCTTGAAGCCATTATAAAAAAACAAAGTGAAATTACATGTAATTATCCAGCGATAAAAGCGATGTTAAATATTTCTCAATTTGTGTTGTTGTATAATGTTGATTTTTTAATATTGTTAAGGAGATTTGCTTTATCGGAATCAATTTGGGAGATAAATTTAAATGCTCGTTTCACATCTATTCTTCTTTATGATTTTCTTTTTGCTAACTCTACACTTTGGACTGATTTTAATTCTAACATGACAAAGGTGTACAACGACAAAGATGGTCCGATTGAGCTTAAAAAGCTATATAGTGCTTTAAGAATAATGAGACGAGATAACAGTAAAATGCTCGAGAGAATTCGTAATAAGACCATTGCTCATAGACTTAGTGATGCAGAAGAACAATTCGACATTCTAAAAAAAATTGAGTTGGAAAGTATTATGAGACTTAACCTTAAAATAGTTGGAATATTAAATAAATATGCTTTACTACTCACAGACTTTTTTGTAAAAAATAAAAAACTGCATTAATGAATGACAATAATGCACCATCCGCTAACTTTGTGTTATTTTAATGGCTTGTGGTTGACGGTGGAGCGATGGGTAACCTATTTATTTTATCACGACAGACTCGTCCGACTACGTCTGACAGTCCGCCATTCAAAAATAACACAGTCGCGTTAGTGGCAAGCTTTAAAGACAACAAAAGGACAATGACAGAATTGCAAAAAAAAATAGAAACTCTTCAAAATATGCTCGTTGCTATTGCGACAGGTGGAAGTTGTGACGAAGATGAATACAAGAA
>Ga0208789_1000774_pt1 | contig 24543 bp, 20 predicted proteins | sample Methanotroph_Enr_FD_187368 | JGI IMG/M metagenome (GOLD analysis project Ga0208789, IMG submission 187368) | Enriched soil microbial communities from Old Woman Creek wetland in Ohio, USA - Methanotroph_Enrichment_5 (SPAdes) (version 2) | ecosystem: Environmental > Terrestrial > Soil > Wetlands...
ACCGGGGCGTCGAAGAACCGGTAGTTGCGGCCGTGCTGCTCGTGCATCCGCGCCTTGTCGCCCTTGCCGATGCCCAGGAGGCTGTAGAGGTCCCAGCCCACCTTCCGGCGCCGGTCCAGGTAGGGGGCAGTCCATTCCTTCGGATAGTAGGCGTACTCCTGCTGGTGTTCGGCCAGGGCCTCGGGGTCGTCGTAGAGGGCCAGGATGCGGTCGGAGAGCCGCTGCCGGGCGGCGCCCGTCAGCACGTGGACCTGCCAGGGCTGGGTGTTGGTGCCGGAGGGAGCCCGGGAGGCCACGCGGAGGAGCTCCTCGATCACCTCCCGCGGCACGGGCGTGGGCAGGAACGCGCGCATGGAATGCCGGGTGGTGATCGCGGCGTCGATGGCGGCGGTCGCTTCGGGTGTGGGCATCTCGAAGACGGTCATGCAACCTCCAAAGCAAAACTGACTACCACCAAGACACCAAGGCACCAAGAAGGACACGCTTTTCTTGGTGCCTTGGGTGGGCTATTTCCCTTCGCCCCGCCTCAGGCCAGGAGCGCCGCCAGGGCGATGGAGCTGAGCTTGGTCTTGGCGGTGTCGCCGCGGCTGCTGAGGACGCAGGGCACCTTCGCCCCGGCGACCACGGCGGCGATCTCTGCGTCGCCCAGCTTGGTGCCGGCCTTGTAGAAGGTGTTGCCGGCCTCCAGGTTGGGGAAGAGCAGGCAGTCGGCATCGCCGGCCACGGGGCCGCCCATGCCCTTGATGCGGGCGGATTCGGGATCGATGGCGCCGTCCAGGGCCATGGGGCCGTCCACGAGGGCGCCCCGGATCTGGCCCCGGTCCGCCATCTTGGAGAGCAGCGCGGCCTCGGCGCTGGAGCGGAGCTTGGGCTGCACCTGCTCGGAGGCCGACAGCACGGCCACCTTGGGCGTCTCGACGCCCAGGGCCTTCGCCGTGGCCACCAGGTAGCCGAGGATGGCCACCTTCTCCTTGAGCTCGGGTTCGGGGATCACGGCCACGTCGCCGGCCACCAGGAGCTTGGAATGGCCGGGGTGTTCCATGACGGTCACGTGGCTGAGGATGGCGCCGGGCTCCAGCAGGCCCTGGTCCTTGTTCAGGATGGCCTTCATGTACTTCTCCGTGCTGAGCAGGCCCTTCATGAGCAGGTCGGCCTCGCCGAAGCGGACCATGGCCACGGCCTTGGCGGCGGCCTCGGTGTCGGTGGGCGCGTGGACCATGCGGTACCGTTCCTTGGGCAGGCCCAGTTCCTGGAGCACCTGGTTCATCACGGGCTCGTCGCCCACCAGGATGGCCTCCACCAGGCCCGCCTCCACGGCGGCGTTCACGGCCTCCAGGGTGTGGGCGTCGTTGGCCCAGGCCACCACCAGGCGCTTGCGGGGCCGGTCCTTCACGGCATGGAGGAGCTCGTCGAGGGTGTTGATCCGCATGGCTGGAACCTGTCAAAGGGGGCCGGCGTTCCGGCGGGTCCGCGAGGAAGGTAGCATGGTCCCCATGGCCGTCTCTGTGAGCTTCCGCACGTTCGTCCTGGAGCAGCTGGGCCAGGTCCGCCCCGTCACCTTCCGGCCCATGTTCGGCGGGCTGACCTTCTTCGCCGAGGGCCGGGCCTTCGCCCTGGCCTCCCGCGACGTCCTCTACTTCAAGGTGGACGACACCAACCGCCCGGACTTCGAGGCCGCGGGCATGGGCCCCTTCCTGCCCTTCGGGGATCCCTCGAAGCCCATGCAGTACTACGAGGTGCCTGCCGAGGTGCTGGAAGACGCCGACGCGCTGGCCCGTTGGATGGCCAAGGCCATCGCCGTGGCTGCCGAGGCGAAGCCGAAGGCCCGGAAGCGGAGGCAGGCGCCATGACCTTCCGCATCCGCCCCGCGACCCTCGAGGACGCCGCGATCCTGGCGGATCTGGGCGAGCGCACCTTCCGCGAGACCTTCGAGCCGCTCTACGATCCCGCAGACTTCGCCGCCTTCCTGGCGGAGGCCTATGGCCCCGAGATCCAGCAGGCCGAGCTGGCGGATCCCTCGCGGCCCGCCCTGGTGCTGGAGGCGGGGGGCGTTCCGGTCGGCTTCGCCCAGCTCTGGCTGGATCACCGCGAGCCTTGCGTGCCGGGGGCACGGCCCGCCGAGCTCCAGCGGATCTACCTGTTGCGGTCCGCCCAGGGCGGCGGGCAGGGGGCAGCGCTGCTGGGGGCCTGCGAGGGCGCGGTCCGGGACCAGGGGGCGGATGTCCTCTGGCTCGGCGTCTGGGAGCAGAATGCGAAGGCCCTGGCCTTCTATGCCCGCTGCGGCTTCCGCGAGGTGGGCGAGCACAGCTTCCGGATCGGGACGCGGCTGGACCGCGACCTCATCCTGGCGAAGGATCTGCGGTGAACCTCGTCCTGCTCCTGCCGGAGGACCTGGTGGCCCCCGACCGCGCCCGCCTCACCGGGCGGCGGCTGGCCCATGTGCGGGAGGTCCACCGGGCGGCCGTGGGCGACGACCTGGCCGTGGGCCTGCTGGGCGGGAAGATGGGCCGGGGCCGGGTGCTGCGGCTCGACGACGGGGTCCTGGAGCTCTCGGTGGTCCTGGACCAGGACCCGCCGCCCAAGCTGCCCCTGACCCTGGTGGTGGCCCTGCCGCGGCCCAAGGTGTTGAACCGCGTGGTGGCGGCCAGCGCCAGCCTGGGGGTGGCGCGGCTGGTGCTCGTGAACGCCTGGAAGGTGGAGAAGGCCTACTGGGCCAGCCCCCGCCTGGCCCCGGAGAGCCTGCGCCAGCAGCTCATCCTGGGCCTGGAGCAGGCGAAGGACACGGTGCTGCCCGAGCTGCGGCTGGCCCGCCTCTTCCGGCCCTTCGTGGAGGACGAGCTGCCGGCCCTGGTGGGCGGCGGCACGGGCCTGGTGGCCCACCCGGGCTCCGCCCAGGCCTTCCCGGCGGTGCTGGCGGCCCCCCTCACCGTGGCCCTCGGCCCGGAGGGCGGCTGGATCGACGCCGAGGTCCAGAGCCTGCTCCGCGCCGGGCTCCGCCCCTTGGACCTGGGGTCCCGCATCCTCCGCACGGAGACCGCCCTGGCGGCCCTGGTGGGGCGCCTGGGGCTCTGATATCGTCTTGCGAGGCACAGCCCTTTCCCATTCCGGAGGCCCCATGCGGTTCCGTTCCCTCGTCTGTCTGCTGGTGGCCGGCGCCGCACTTTCGGCCCAGCCCCTCACGCCCCGCTTCATCAGCTTCCCCGATGTCCATGGCGACCGCGTGGTGTTCACCTGGGAGGGCGACCTCTGGCTGGGCTCCCTGAAGGGCGGCGAGGCCCACCGCCTCACCACCCATCCCGGCGTGGAGACCATGGCCCGGTTCAGTCCGGACGGGAAGTGGATCGCCTTCAGCGCCCAGTACGACGGCGGCCTGGAGGTGTACGTGATGCCCGCCGGGGGTGGCGCGCCGAAGCGGCTCACCTTCCAGGGACCCGCCCAGGTGGACGGCTGGACCGCGGACAGCACGAAGGTGCTCTTCCACGCCACCTACGGGTACAACGTGCGGCCCATCGACCGCCTCTACGCCGTGGACCTGGCGGGCCACGAGCCGGAGCCGCTGCCCCTGGAGAAGGCGGTGCAGGGGGCCTTCTCGCCCGACGGATCGAAGCTGGCCTTCAGCACCAAGGGCATTCCCGACTACTACTGGAAGCGCTACAAGGGCGGCCGGCATCAGGATCTCTGGATCGGCGACCTGAAGGCGAAGCGCTTCGAGCCGTTGACGGACTACGTGGGCCGGAACTCCTATCCCATGTGGGCCCAGGGCAAGGTGCTCTTCGTGTCCGACCGGGGACCGAGCCAGCTCTCGAACCTCTACGAGGTGGACCCCGCCACCAAGGCCGTGACGCCCCTCACGGACGTGAAGACCTTTGATGTACAACAGCCCAGCACGGATGGCCGCACCGTGGTCTTCGAGCAGGGCGGCTACCTGCAGGCCCTGGACCTGGCCACCCGCACGGTGAAGCAGGTGCCCCTCACCACCGTCAGCGATGCCTGGAAAGTGGCCCCCCGCACCGTGAACCCCCGGGACTGGATCCAGTCCATGAGCCTGGTGGGTCCCACCGCCGTCTTCGAGGCCCGGGGCGACGTGTTCCTCGTACCCTCGGACGCCGCCAAGCCCACGGTGGACCTTACGAAGACCCCAGGCATCCGGGAGCGGTTTCCCCGGCTCTCGCCGGACGGCAAGCGGGTGGCCTACTTCAGCGACGCCAGTGGCGACTACGACCTCTTCGTGCAGCCCGCGGCGGGCGGCGCCGCCGAGCGCATCCCCACGGGCCTGAAGACCGCCCTCTACCACCTGGAGTGGAGTCCCGACGGCACGAAGGTCCTCTTCGGCGACAAGAGCTTCGCCCTCTACGTCATGGACGTGGCCGCGAAGAAGCTCACCAAGGTGGACGAGTCCCACGAGCTGAAGAACGACCAGTTCACCTGGGAGGCCAGCGACTACGCCTGGTCCCCGGATTCACAGTGGGTGGCCTACTCCTTCGTGGCGCCCAACCGCAACAGCCGCATCTTCCTGGCCAACGTGGCCACCGGGAAGCGCATCGCCCTCACCGACGGCTTCTTCGACAGCCTCAATCCCCGCTTCGACCTGGACGGCAGCACCCTCTACTTCCTGAGCTACAGCAACTTCCACACCCAGCTCGACGCCAGCCAGGACAACCACATCCAGCCTGCCCCGGTGCAGGTGATGGCCGTGAAGCTGAAGGCGGGGGAGGACAAGGGTGCCTTCCGCATCGACGCCGAGGGGATCCAGGACCGCATCACGCCCCTGCCGGTGAAGCCCGGGAACTTCTTCCACTTGAAGGCCGGCAAGGGTCTGGTGGGCTGGGACGAGGCCGCCGGCTGGGACGAGGCGGTGGAGGAGGAGGTCTACCAGCCGCGGGGCGCTGACAAGTGGAAGGTGCATGTCTTCGAGACGGGCCCCAAGAAGGAGACCGTGCTGACGGACACCGTGAGCGACTGGACCCTGGATCCCGAGGCGAAGCGGGTGCTCATCCGCAAGGGACCCGCGTACCACACCGGCGAGGTGGCGGATTGGCTGAAGACCAAGGCCCTGCCCGCCAGGCTGGACACGGACCGCATGGCCATGACCGTGGAGCCCCGCGCCGAGTGGACGCAGATCTTCCAGGACACCTGGCGCTGGTATCGGGACTTCTTCTACGACACAAACATGAACGGGAGCGACTGGCAGGCCATCCACGACCAGTTCGCGGCCTGGCTGCCCTCGCTCAATTCAAGGCAGGAGCTGAACTGGCTGCTGAGCCAGATGGTGGGCCAGCTCTGCGTGAGCCACACCTATGTCAGCGGGGGCGACCTGGGGCCCTCGAAACTTGCGCCAAGCCTCACCTTCCCCGGGCTCCTCGGCGCGGACCTGAAGGCCGAGGGCGGCGTCTACCGCTTCGCCCGCGTCTTCGGCCCCACGCCCTACGCGCCGGACCTGAAGGCGCCCCTCGCGGGCCAGGTGAAGGAGGGCGAGTACCTCCTGGCCGTGGATGGCAAGCCCCTGCAGGCTCCCGAGGCCATCGAGGCCCGGCTCCAGGTGGTCAAGGGCCAGAAGGTGGCCCTCACCGTGAACGCGAAGCCCACGATGACCGGCGCCCGCACCGTGGAGGTGGAGCCCGTCGCCAATGACGGCGGCCTCCGTTACGAGCGCTGGGTGGCCGACAACATCGCCAGGGTGGACAAGCTCTCCGGCGGCCAGCTGGGCTACCTGCACCTCACCGCCATGGGCGAGCAGAACATCGGCCAGTTCGACAAGTACTGGCGCGCCTTCCGGTACAAGAAGGGCATCGTGGTGGACGTGCGCGGCAACGGCGGCGGCTGGACTGAGTTCTTCATGATCGACAAGCTGGAGCGGAAGCAGGTGGGCTTCAACGTCCTGCGGGGCATGGGCCCCTTCCGCTATCCCGGCACCGCGTCGGATGGCCGCTACGTCTTCCTCACCAACGAGCAGAACGGCAGCGACGGCGAGGCCTTCCTGGAGCACGTGAAGGCCCGGAAGCTGGGCACCATCGTGGGTGTCCCCAGCTGGGGCGGCCTCGTGGGCATCATCAACACCCAGTTCACCGTGGATGGCGGCCGCGTCGAGCAGAGCAACAACGCCTTCTACGGAAGGGAAGGGAAGTGGTGGGTGGAGAACCATGGCGTCGATCCCGATGTCGTCCTGGACAACGACCCCGCCAGCCTCATGGAGGGCCATGACCGCCAGCTCGAGGTGGGGGTGGAGACGCTGCTGGAGCAGCTGAAGGCGCAGCCCACACCGGCCTTCCCGCCCATCCCCGCCTACCCGAAGCGCTGAGGTTTTCCGGCCATCCGAAGGCCACGAAGGTGTTCCCTTCGTGGCCTTCGCACGTGGCGCCTCAGTCCAGCGCCATCTCCGTCAGCTGGTCGTCGCGCCAGGCGAGGTTCAGGTCGCCGCCGCCGGGGAGGGGGCAGGTCATCCGCACGTCGCGGTGGAACGGACCGGTGTGGATGGTCAGGCGCGCGTGGGCCTCGGTCCGGGTGGCGGGAAGGGCGGACAAACCGATCTGGCGGGTCTGGCGCAAGGCGAGGAAGGCCGCGGCATCCCCCGGGGCATGCGAGAGGCCCGGGCGCTCCAGCAGGGCCCGGGCCCCCGGTTCGGTGGCGAGGGCGGCCGCGGTTTCGCGGAACCGCTGCCAGAGGGGCTCGAACTCGGCTTCGCGGAGACGCTGGAGCTGCCCCCGCAGGCCCTCCTGGCTGTCCGCCAGCAGGAGTCGGGAGATGCCCTCGCCCTGGGGGGGCGGACCGAATCCGCTCCGGCCCCGGACGGTCAGGTCGATCCAGGTGCCACCATCGCCCCGCGCCCGGACCCGCGCCACGCCAGGGCCCACCTGCGCGATGAAACCCCGCCGGTCGCGGCGCGGTTCCTGCTCTGGCAGGACGAGCCCCGCCCGGAGGGGCCGGACCGCCTCCAGGAAGGCCTGCTCCGTGGGGTAGAAGGCGCGGAGATCGGGGTTCTTTCCGTAGAGATCCCGGGCCCCCTCATCGGTGGCCAGCCGGGCCGCCACGGCACGGGCCAGGGGCCAGGCCTTCCGCCGCCGCGCCGCTTGGGTGGTGACCAGCACCGCGACCAGGAGGGCCGCGACCACCGCAAGGCCCGCGAGAACCTGGAGCCAACCCGGGAGCCGGGAGGGGGCGGCCGGCGTGTAGGTGTTCCAGGAGGGATCAGGCATGGGGGCTCCCGGGGTGGCTACGGTTCCGGCGGGAACGCGGGTTACGGGCGGAGGGGCGCGGTCGCGAAGTCCACGGCGTACACCCCGTCGCGCATCAGGGCGACCGGGCTTCCGTTGGGCATCTGCAGGTCCACCGAGACCACCTTCACATCCGGCTGGGTCTCGGGGACGTACACGCGGTCGATGTGGATGACGGCCTCGGGGCCGGAGAACTGGGCGGGCCCCACCTGGCCGCCGAAGTGGTCGCTGCGGCCGAAGGCGAGGTGCAGGCCCAGCTTCTCGTCCAGCAGGATCTCCCCCACGGGTTTCACGCCGAAGGCGGCCAGCACGCCCAGGCCCAGCTCCGCGAGGTTCCCGTAGGCGGGCTCCTCCGCCAGGCGGACGGCCTCCCCGCGGGATTCCGGCCCTTCCGAGATCACCGCCACGGCCCGGTTCGCCTCGATGCGGTAGCGGACGACCTCGGCTCCGAACTGCACGGGCATCACGCCCCGGGTGCGGCTGGGATCGCCCTCGCGCTCGCCCTCGTAGGGCACGATGTAGGCCTCGCCGGAGGGCAGGTTGCCTGCCACGCCCGGGTTCGGCAGCAGGCCGCCGGAGGCGTGCGCCGTGCGGAAGCGGAGGTCCACCTGCAGCTCGCAGGGGCCCTCCGGCGTGTCGAAGCGGAAGGCGGCGCCCTCGGCCCGGTCCAGCAGGTCCTTGAGGAGGCCCACGCGCCGGTTCACCTCCGTGTAGTCCAGGCGCAGGGCCGGGATCATGTCGGCCCGGAAGCCGCCCATGGTGGCGGCGCGGATGGGATGCTGTTTCGCGGCCAGCTTGAGGGGCGCGGTGGCGGAGAACTTCGTGAGGGCGATGAGCAGGGGATGGCCGGCATAGAGTTCCGCGAAGGGCCGCGCCGCAGCCGGGTTCAGCGCCTCGGCCCGGTCGGGCAGGGGGCCGCCCGCATGGAGCCAGGCCGTGGCGGGCAGGTCCCCATTGTTGGTGTGGACGTTGCGGTAGAAGGCCAGGCGGGTGTCGAAGCCGAGGGACTCCCGCTGCGCGGCGAGCAAGGCCGCCCACTCGGCGGCCATCGACCGGCGGGCCTGCCAGGCGGCGTCGTCGGGCACCTTCGCATCCGGCAGATCCACCAGGATGGCCAGATCTCCCTCGCCAGGCCGGGGCTGGAACACGCGCCGGACCAGGGCCGCCAGATCACCAGCGCTGAGCGATTCGGCCACGGGCCACCTCCGCGATGGAGGATGGCGGAAGGGGGCGGGACTTGTCGAGCGGCGATCAGGCTGCGGCGATGCGGACCCACTCGCGGAGGATGTCCTGCACCCGGGCCAGGTCGGCGGGCGTCCAGGCGTTCGGGGGCCGCTTCTCGCCCAGGGCCTCCTGCACGAGTCCGACGAACGTGGTCCAGCGGGCGGGCGCCTGAAGCTGCAGCCCCTCCAGGGCCGAGATGACCCGCAGCCGCAGGGGCCAGGGATGGCGGTCCTCCCAGGCCCCCATGACCTGGTCGTGCAGTCCCGGGAAGGCCTCGGGGGGCAGGGCCGTGGCGGGCGTGGCGTGGGCCCGGGCGAGGGCCTCCACGGCCACCGCATGGAGCAGGGGCTGCTTCAGCTCGGCGGCGCGCTCGCAGAGCTGGAGGGCGGCAGCCGGATCCTCCATGTCGCGGAGGGCCTCGGCCAGGGCCGACTGGAGCCGGGGACTCTGGCCGCTGTGGAGGAGGGCCGCCAGGGTGGACCCTGCCGCAGCGGCTTTCAGGGCTCCGAGGGTCCCCAGCACCTGGATGCGCCACTCCTCGCGCTCGGCCCGCTCCACCTCCTCCAGCAGCTCCGGCACCAGGTCCGTCAGTCCGTGGAGGACAATGAACCGCAGGGCCAGGTCCCGCTCGGCGGGCTGGGGTTGCGTGAGCAGCTCGCGGGCCTGGGAGGCCGGATCGGACAGCCGGCCCAGGTGGAACAGGGCCCGTTGGGCATGGTCGTGGATGGCGTCCCGGCAGGCCTGCAGCAGCGCGGGGCGGAGGGCCTCCTCCCGTCGTTCGCCCAGCGCCTCGATGGCCGCGATGCGCAGCATGGCATCGGAATGGGACAGGAGCAGGTCGAGCCGCGCCCCGTCCCCGGCCGGGACCAGGCGGGCGAGGGCCCGGGCCGCGCCCTCCCGTCCTGTCTGCTCGCGCAGGGTCCGCTCCAGCAGGGGGAGCACCGACCCGGACGGGATGCACCCCTGCGCTGCCAGGCCCGCCAGGCCCTCAGCACTGGCGTCCACGGCGAAGCCCAGACGGCGGGCCCGCAGATGGATCTCCTCCCCGGCTTCCGTCATCCGCGCCGAAATGCGGGCGGCCTTCCCCTCCAGGACCAGGGCGTGCATCTCCACGAGGAACCGGTGGCAGGCTCCCCCGGATCCGGTGCCTTCCAGGGCGTCCTGCTGGGCCTGCACCGCCTCCCGCAGGGCGGACCCCTGGAGCCCGCGGAGGGCGCCGAGGGCGGCCTTGAAATCACGGTCGTCCAGGGCCTCCTGGTGGGACGTCTCCAGGAATTCCGCCAGGAAGGCGGCCGCTTCGGCCGTGGGGATTCCGGCGATGAGGCGCAGGGCGTGGCGGAAGACCAGCAGGTCCGCGTGGCCCAGGGCGGCCTGGAGGGACGGCAGGCTGCCGCCGTCCACCAGGCCGGCGAGCCGGTGCGCGGCCTCGTTCGCGGCGGCGGGATGGCGGCTTCCCTCCAGGAGGCGGCCCAGGTGGAAGCGGAACGCTTCAGCCGGGTCTGCGCGGGCCAGCACCTCCGCCACCTGGGTCCGGAACGCGGGGGCGGCGTGGATCACCGACAGCTCCCGGAGGGCTTCCAGGGCCTTGGGGGTCCGGATCCGGCCCAGGGCCATCGTGCCCGTCTGGAAGATGCCGGGGTCGGTCTCGTGCCGGAGCACCCGGGCCAGCACCGGGGTCCAGCCCGGCCAGGGATGGTAGTAGCCCGCTTCGGCCGCCAGCAGGCGCAGCCCCTTCGGGGCGGTGGGCCGGAGGACTCGGGGGGCCAGTTCCTCCAGGGCCTCGGGGCCCGCCTCGTGGAAGGCCCGGAAGAACGCCAGCTGCTGGTGCCGGTCGCCCTCCTTGAAGTGGTCCAGCAAGGTCCTGAGCGGCTCGAGGGCGGAGATGGGCATGTCCGACTCTTCGACCCGGGAAGGCCCGGACATGACCGGCACCGGTCAGACTCCGGTGCCCGCCTGCTGGGCCAGGACATGACCCTGGATGAGCCCCTGCACCAGGGGCGTGATGCCGGTGAAATCCACCCCGACCAGGACGTAACCGGCCGTCTTCCCGGCGACCTTCCCCAGCACCCGGACCACGGTCCCTTCCAGGGGCACCAGCGGCAGATCGGGATGCACCAGATGGAGGGCCTGAAGGTTCACCCCCGCTTCGAGCCCGGTCGCATCGGCCATCTGCACCTCCAGGCCGCAGCCGCAGGCACTGAGGTTCGCCAGGCGGGCGCCGAGGATCTTCCGTCCGCACAGATGGAAGCGGACTCCGTAGGGCTTCCCCGCAGTGCTGAGCCGTTCGAACCGGCGGCGATCGGCTTCGCTGGTCACGCGGTTCCTCCTGATGGCCCATTGTTCCAGAGACGGATGACCCAGGGCAGAGGTCCTCGCGGCCCGGCCAGGACGTCTATGATGGAAGGGCGAGGTGGCCGTGTCCCACCCGAAGTGGGTGGTGGCATGGCGAAGAAGAAGGGCTGGGGCCGTCGCATCCTCAAGGCGTTCCTCTGGGCCGCAGGGGGCTTCGTGGCCGTCACGGCGGTGCTGGTGCTCCTGCTGCGGTTCGTGCCGGTGCCGGGGTCGGCCCTGATGATCGAGCGCCGCATGGCCTCCTGGGGGGATTCGAAGCCCTACACGCCCCACCACAAGTGGGTACCCCTGGACGGGATCTCCCCGAACATGGGCGTGGCCGTGATCGCGGCCGAAGACCAGAACTTCCCCGAGCACTTCGGGTTCGACTGGCAGGCCATCGAGAAGGCCTACGTCCACAACGAGCACAGCCGGCGCAAGCGCGGGGCCTCCACGGTCTCCCAGCAGACCGCCAAGAACCTCTTCCTGTGGGAATCCCGCTCGTGGGTGCGGAAGGGCTTCGAGGTGTGGTTCACCCTCCTGCTCGAGACGGAGTGGTCCAAGCGCCGGATCCTGGAGGTCTACCTGAACATCGTGGAGTTCGGCGATGGGGTGTACGGGGTGGAGGCGGCCTCCCGCACCTACTTCGGGAAGCCGGCCAGCCGGCTCACACCCTCGGAGGCGGCCCTCCTCGCCGCCGTGCTCCCCAATCCGCACAAGTACCGGGTGAACGCCCCCAGCGAGTACGTCCGCGGACGGCAGGCCTGGATCCTGAACCAGATGCGCCAGCTCGGCGGCGGCCAGGTGGTGAAGGAGCTATAGCAGCGCCTTCCAGACCAGATCTTCCGCGGCCAGGGAGGTGCGCAGATCCACGCTGCCCCGGCGGATCTCCTCCCGCGGGTCCTGCTCGAAGCGGGCCACCAGCCCCAGGGCGGAACCGGAGTGGCCGGCGACGCCCACCCAGGCGTCGCGCCCGGAGTGCTTGGCCGCATAGAGGCAACGATCCGCGATGCGCACCTGCTCCTCCCAGGGAGTCCCGTCGGGGTAATCGGTCTGGAAGGGGAACAGGGAGAAGCCGATCGAGCAGGTCAGGCGGTGCGGAGCGCTGGTCTCCAGGTCGAAGCTGTGATCCCGCACGGCCTGGTGGAGGCGGGTGACCACGGAGGCGGCCCCATCCAGGTCGGCCGTGTGGCCCACGAAGAGCATCTCCTCGCCGCCCCAGCGCACGAGGAAGTCGGATTCGCGGGCCTCCCGCTGGAGGATGCGGGCGATCTGCTGCAGGGCCCGGTCCCCGGCGGCGTGGCCCCAGGTGTCGTTCACCCGCTTGAAGTGGTCGATGTCCAGCAGGGCGAAGACGAGGCAGGACTCGGGCCCGGATTCCGCGATGCGGCCCGCCATCCTGGCGCGCTGGAGACGCTGCACCACGGCGAGGACGGGCGGGAGTTCCTGGGCCAGGTAGCGCCGGTTCCGGAGGCCCGTGAGGGCATCGGTCATGGAGATGGTGGTGAGCGCCAGGTTGCTCAGTTCCAGGGCGCCCGTGCGCTCCCTGACCAGGGTCTCCAGCTCTTCCGTGCGGCGCCGGAGCCGCCCGGTCCGCCAGCGGAGGGAGGCCACCGCACCCACGCCGACGACGCCCAGCCAGAGGATCCAGGCCCACCACCGCTGCCACCAGGGGGGGAGGATGCGGAACTGGACCGAGGTGACGGGACCCGCCCCGTCGTCGTCGAGGAGGGTCCGGACCTCCAGACGGTAGATCCCGGGCGCCAGGGCCGGGTAGCGGGCCTCCCGGATGTCCGTGTCCATCCAGTCTTCGCCAAGCCCGATCATGCGGGTCTGGTAGCGCAGCCTGCCCTCGTATTCGAAGGCCAGGGAGCTGAACCGGACCGACAGCGTCCGGTCCGAGGACGGGACGTCATCCAGCACCCAGGCCCCCTGGATGGCCCGATGCCAGTCCAGGCGGCCAAGCCGGAGGCTCGTGATCAGCGGGGCCGAGAGCGGGACGGCGGCGTGCCCCAGGCCCGGGATGTGGTGCAGGAGGCCCGTCGTGGTGCCGAACCAGATGTCTCCGTTGGGATCCACCCAGGTGCTGAAGGGGTTGCAGTCCGTGCCGACCAGGCCGTCCGCGCGCTTGAAGAGCCGGAGGCCGCGGGAGTCCACCCGCTGGACGCCCCGGGGGCCGCCCACCCAGAGGCGGCCCTGGGCATCCGAGGCCAGGCTGTACACGCTGTCGCTGGCGAGTCCCTGGGGCCGGCCGAGGTGACCCAGCACCCGGGGGACCTCGCCGTTGAGATCCACATGGGTGAGACCCATGGGCTCCAGGTAGGCGATCCAGGCCGTGCCGTCGGGCAGGGTGGCCATGGCCCAGACCGGGGCGGGCTTGAGGCCGATGTCCTGGCCCCACGTGCGCCAGCGGGTGCCGTCCAGGCGCGCGAGCCCGTGCTCACCGGTGGCCCACAGCCGGCCATGGGTGTCCTGCTGGAGGGTGGTCACCTGGCCCTGGGCCGAGAGCCCGGGGATGGCCGCCTGGGCAAAGGTCCACCGGCCCTCGCGACGGACCATGTGCTGGAGGCCCGCGTTCGAGGTGCCGATCCACAGCGAGTCCGGGCCGTCCCAGCGCAGGGCCACGGGAATCCAGAGGGTGGGCGAGGCGGGCAGGGGGATCCGCTCGATGCGGGTGCGTGCGGGACCGATGCGGATGAGAAAGGGATGCTCGCCGCCGCCCCAGATGGAGCCGTCCGGAGCCTCGGTCAGGGTGTAGCAGACGAGGCCGTGGGCCCCCGGGAAGGGCTCCGGCCCCTTCGGCCCCAGGCGGGCCAGGCCGTCGCTGGTGTCCACCCAGAGGACGCCGGCGTGGTCGCGGAGGATGCCCCAGGTGTTGTCCGCGGGCAGGCCGTCCAGCTGGGTGAAGTTCTCCCAGCTCGCGCTGCCCATCAGGCGGTGGAGGCCCTGGCTGGCCACCCAGAGGTTGCCGTCCCGGTCCACCAGGGCCTGGTTGGCCCACCCCAGGGGCAGGCCCCGGCTGGCGTCGATCAGCCGCCACTGCCCCGTGGCATCCACCTGGAGCAGGCCCTTGGCGGTGGGCACGAAGAAGCCCGATCCGCCGTCGGGCACCAGGGACTCCTCGTAGAAGCTGACGGCCAGGGGGGGCAGCTTCCCAGGCAGGGGGCCGAAGGTCCGGGTGCCGGCGCGGAGCCTCAGGAGCGTCGAGGGCGTGCGGAGCCACAAGGTTCCGGCCCGGTCCAGGAGCAGGGCCTTCACGGGCTCGGCGGGCACGCCTTCCAGGGCCCCCAGAGCGGACCAGGTGCCCGAGGTGTCGAGGTGGCGCACGGTGGCGGTACCGCCGACCCAGACGCCATCGGGGCCCTGGGCCAGGGAGAACGCCGGACCCGCCGGCCAGCCGGGCACGGGCGCGAACAGGCCGGGGCCCTCCTCCCAGAAGAGGCCCGATTCGGAGGCCACCCAGAGACGGCCGCCGCGATCCTCCAGCAGGGCATGGATCCGGGCCTTGGCCAGCACCTGGTCGGCAGCGAGCCGATGGATGCGGCCGTCCCGGTCGAGGAGACACAGCCCCGCCCGGGTCCCGATCCAGAGACGGCCCTCCGGCTCCGGGGCGAAGGCCCGCACCCAGGCCGCGGGGAGACCCTCCTCCAGCGACCAGAGGCGGAAGGTCGTGCCGTCGAACTGGTAGGCCCCGCCCTCCGTTCCTACCCAGAGGAAACCAGCGGAGTCCTGGGCCAGGGTCGTGATGCTGGAATGGAGCAGGCCCTCCTGGGAGCCGTAGGCGCGGAAGGCCATGCGCCCGGAGCGCGGAATCCCCACGGCGCCGAGGAAGGCGCAGGCGAGAAGGACGCTGGACAGGGCTCGCAGGGAGCGGAGGAGGCGGAACATCGTCATGGCTATCGGGGCCTCCATCCTACCCGGGATCCTGCCAGTGCGCCGGAGGCTGCAACCATGCGAGTTTTTGTGACTTTCGGACCCCGGCCGCCAGATCAAAGGCGATAGGATGATCCTCTCTGATGGAGGAACCCGGTTATGAAGACTCCCGTTCGCGTGGCCGTCACCGGCGCAGCCGGCCAGATCGGATACAGCCTGCTCTTCCGCATCGCCAGCGGCGCGATGCTCGGCGAGGACCAGCCGGTGATCCTCCAGCTCCTCGAGATCACCCCGGCCCTCAAGGCCCTCCAGGGCGTGGTCATGGAGCTCAAGGACTGCGCCTTCCCGCTCCTGGCGGGCATCACCACCTCCGACGATCCCATGGTGGCCTTCAAGGACGCGGACTACGCGCTGCTCGTGGGCGCCCTGCCGCGCAAGGCCGGCATGGAGCGCAGCGACCTCCTCTCCGCGAACGGCGGCATCTTCAAGCCCCAGGGCCACGCCCTGAGCGAAGTGGCCAGCCGCAACGTCAAGGTGCTGGTGGTGGGCAACCCCGCCAACACGAACGCCCTGATCGCGCTCTCCAACGCCCCCAAGCTCAAGCCCGCCCAGTTCCACGCCATGGTGCGCCTGGACCACAACCGCGCCATCTCCCAGCTCGCGGAGAAGACCGGCAAGCCCGTCACCGCCATCAAGAAGATGACCATCTGGGGCAACCACAGCACCACCCAGTTCCCCGATCTCTACCACGCCGAGGTGGAGGGCAAGAACGCCCACGCCCTCGTCAATGACCACGAGTGGTACGAGAAGACCTTCATCCCCACCGTCGCCAAGCGCGGCGCGGCCATCATCGAGGCCCGCGGCCTCAGCAGCGCCGCCAGCGCCGCCAACGCCGCCATCGACCACATGCGCTCCTGGGCCCTGGGCACCCCCGAGGGCGACTGGACCAGCATGGCCTTCCCCTCCGACGGCAGCTACGGCGTGCCCGAGGGCCTGGTCTTCGGCTACCCCGTCACCGTGAAGAACGGCCAGGTCGAGATGGTCAAGGGCCTGGACATCAACGATTTCAGCCGCGCCAAGATCGACGCCACCGCCAAGGAGCTCGAGGAGGAGCGCCAGGCCGTCCGCCAGCTCGGGCTCGTCAAGTAGGGTCTGATCGGTTCCTTGAAAAGGCAGGGGGTTCGCCCCCTGCCTTTTCCTTGGCAGTCACCGGAGGAGTGCGGCCTCCCGGGTGAACCGGCGGAGCTGCTCGTCCAGGCTGGCCTGGAAGGCCTCCACGGCCTCGTCGGAGAAGGCGCGGAAATCCTTGTGGAGGCTCCGGTAGCGGGCATGCATCCGGCGGAGGAGGCGGTCGCGGTACGCCTGCGCCTCCGCGAGTCCGGTCAGCCGCCCCTGGTCCCTGAGCCCGCGGAGCCGGGCCTCGAAGGCCTGGGCCCAGGTGTCCAGGGTGGCCTTGAACCGGTCGAGTTCCAGCACCCCGCGGGTCATCTGGAAGAAGTGGTGCCCCTTCACGGCCATGGTCACCGTCTCCGTGACCAGACGCGGACGGGCGAGGACCCCCTTCACCAGGTACTTCCAGTAGGCCCAGCCATAGCCTGAGAAGGTCTGCCGGACCAGCGACAGGGCGAAGGCGCGGAGCTCGGTGAGGCGGATCCGCCGGCTCGACATGCGGTGCCGCTTCAGGTTCTTCAGGAGGCGGAGGCAGCGCTCGAAGTAGCGGTCCGGCCGGTAGATCTCTGCAAGGATCCGCTTGTAGCCTGCGATCAGCTTCGCCGCCTCCATCCGCGGCAGGAAGTTGAGGCGCAGGTCGTGGGTGTTGTTCCCGCCGCCGGTCCCGTCCGTGAGGCGTCCCTCCGCCTGCAGGCGCCGGTGGAGCTGGGTCCTGGGCAGGGCCGTGAGGAGGCCCACCATGGCGGTGGGGATGCCGGCCTCCTGGATGAACCGGATCTGGCGATCGAAGATGTCCTCCGCATCGCTGTCGAAGCCCACGATGAAGCCGCCCGACACCTCCATGCCCTTCCGCTGGATCCCCTGGACGCTGGCGAGCATGTCGGCCTTGAGGTTCTGCTGCTTTCCCGCCGCCTTGAGCGTGCAGAGATCGGGCGTCTCGAGCCCCATGAACACCATGTTGAATCCGGCCTCGACCATCAGGTCCATCAGGTCCTCATCCTCCGCCAGATCGAGGCTCGCCTCGGTGAACAGGGAGAAGGGATGGTGCCGCGCCTGCTGCCAGCGGGCCAGTTCGGGGAGCAGGGCCTTCACCTCGCGGCGGTTGCCGATGAAGTTGTCGTCCACCAGGAAGAGGGAGCCCCGCCACCCTTCCTCGTAGAGCTGGTCCATCTCGAGCAGGAGCTGCGCGGGAGACTTGGTGCGCGGCCTCCGCCCGAAGAGCTCGATGATGTCGCAGAATTCGCAATGGTGGGGGCAGCCCCGCGAGTACTGGACGGCCATCTGGGCGTAGCCCTTCCCGCGCACCAGGTCGAACCGGGGCACCGGCGTGCGGGCGAGGTCGGGATGCTCGGGGCTGGTGTAGCAGGGGCCGGCCTCGCCGCGCGCGAAGTCCTCCAGGAAGCGGGGCAGCGTGACCTCCGCCTCGTTCAGCACGAAGTGGTCCACGCCCCGGATCTCCCCATGGCAGCTGGTGGGGTACGGCCCGCCGGCCACCACGGGGACCTGGAGGGCATTGCAGAGCCGCACCACCCGCTCGAAGGACGCCTTCTGGACGATCATGGCGGAGATGAACACGAGGTCGGCGCCGGCCACCTGGGATTCGGAGAGGGGTTCCAGGTTCAGGTCCACGAGGGTGGCCTCGAAGGCATCCGGCAGCATGGCCGCCACGGTAAGCAGCCCCAGAGGTGGGAAGACGGCCTTCTTGCCGATGAAGGGCAGGGCGTACCTCAGGCTCCAGTACGTGGGCGGCATTTCCGGATAGATCAACAGGGCCTTCAGGCCCACTCCGACCTCCCTTGAACCCTGGACAGGTGCCTTTCCAAGCATCCTCCCTCCGGCCCGATCCACAAGACCCCGGGGCCATGGCGTGACAAACCTGTGAGCCTATCTTCGGATCAGGCCGGAGGTGGATCATGGCCGAGACCCTCGAACGGCGGCACCACTGGAGCCGGATCGTCGGAGTGGAGCGGCGCCAGGCGCCCTTCCACTACCTGAACGGACGGCCGCTGCCCGATCCGACCCGCCTGGAGGACGAGGACTTCCAGCGGGCGGAGCGGGAGCGGGAAAAGGACAGGAAGCTGACCCGGAATCCCTGGGAGGATCCCGGTCGGCTCGACTGAAAGGACAATCCGCCGGGCTGGCTGTCTTGACAGCTAGATGGGTCCGGCGCATGGTGACGGGGCATCCAGGATTGCCATGCCCCGCGTCGCGTTCACGCGCAACCTCCAGCGCCATGTGGCGTGCCCACCCTGCCAGGTGGGAGGGGGGACGGTGCGCGCCAGCCTGGACGAGGCCTTCGCCCTGTACCCCCGGGCCCGGGGCTACGTGCTGGACGAGCATGGCGCCCTGCGCCAGCACATGGCCGTCTTCGTGGACGGGGAGCCCGTCTTGGACCGCCGCGCCCTGAGCGATCCCGTGCCCTCCGCGGCCGAGATCCTCGTCATGCAGGCCCTTTCCGGAGGTTGACGATGTCCGATCAGCTGCTGGTCTCCACCCGCAAGGGGCTCTTCTCCGCCCGGCGCACCGCCCGGGGCCTCTGGGACCTCGACGCCGTGTCCTTCCTGGGGGACAACGTCTCCCTGGCCATGGCGGACCCCCGCGACGGCGCCTGGTACGCGGCCCTGGACCACGGCCACTTCGGCGCCAAGCTCCACCGCTCGCGCGACCGGGGCGCCACCTGGACGGAGATCGGCGTGCCCGCCTATCCCACTCCCCCCGAGGGCCACGTGGAGAAGGATTTCCTGGGGCGCGAGATCCCCTGGCGCCTCATCCGGTTCTGGGCCCTGGCGCCCGGCCTGGCCTCCCAGCCGGGCCTCCTCTGGGCGGGCACCATCCCCGGCGGGCTCTTCTGGAGCGAGGATCTCGGCGACACCTGGCAGCTTGTGGAACCCCTCTGGCACATGCCGGAGCGCCGCAAGTGGGCCGGCGGCGGGGCGGACGCGCCGGGCCTCCACTCCATCTGCGTGGACCCCCGCAACGGCAACCGGGTGGCCGTCGCCATCTCCAGCGGCGGCGTGTGGATCACGGAGGACCTGGGGAAGACCTGGACCCCGCACACCAAGGGGATGCGGGCGGACTACGCCCCCCCCGAGCTGGTGGAGGCCCCCGAATCCCAGGATCCCCACCACATGGTGCAGTGCCCGGGGGCCCCGGACTCCTACTGGATCCAGCACCACAACGGCATCTTCCGCAGCGCCGACAGCGCCAGGAGCTGGACCGAGATCACGGACGTGAAGCCCTCGGTCTTCGGCTTCCCCGTGGTGGTTCACCCGAAGGATCCCGACACCGCCTGGTTCGTGCCCGCCACCAAGGACGAGCGCCGCATCCCCGCCGAGGGCAAGGTGGTGGTGAACCGCACCCGCGATGGCGGCCGCACCTTCGAGACGCTCCACCGCGGCCTGCCCCAGGCCTGGGCCTACGACCTGGTCTACCGCCACGCGCTCGATCTCGACGCCACCGGCGAGCGCCTGGCCTTCGGCTCCACCACGGGCTCCGTCTGGATCAGCGAGAACCAGGGCGACGACTGGATCACCCTCGGCGAGCACCTGCCGCCGGTGCACGCGGTGCTGTTCGTCTGAGGGCCCCTCGCCGGTAGTCTGGAGCCGCGGCCTTCGACCGCGGGGAGGAGCCAGGTGGACGCGGTGCGGTTCGTGTTCCAGGGAGATCGCCTGTGGCTTGCGGAACGGGATCTGCCGGACCTCCAGGCCCAGGCCCAGGTGCGCCTGCCCGAAGGGCACCTGGCCCTGCGGGTGGCGGAGGATCATCCCGTGCCCGAAGGCGTGGAGGTTCTGGGGCTCCGGGACGCCTTCGCGAGGATGGCGCCGGAGGCCTGGACCCAGGCGGGCCGGGCGTACCAGTGGCTGGCATGGGAGGCGGGCCACCGCTTCTGCGGGGCCTGCGCCACGCCCCTGGAGCCGGCGGAGGGCCACGGCCGCCGGTGCCCCGCCTGCGATCTGACGGTGTTCCCCTCGAACGCCACGGCCATCATCGTCCTCATCGGGCGCGGGGAGGGCCCCGACCGGGAACTGGCCCTGGCCCGTTCCCCCCACTTCAAGCCCGGCGTGTACAGCGCCGTGGCGGGCTTCACCGAGCCGGGGGAATCCCTGGAGCAGGCGGTGCACCGCGAGGTGGCCGAGGAGCTGGGCATCCGCATCCAGAACCTCCGCTACTTCGGCAGCCAGCCCTGGCCCTTCCCCAACGGGCTCATGGTGGCCTTCCTGGCGGACCACCTCGCCGGCGACCTGCGGCCCGATCCCGCCGAGATCGAGGACGCCCGCTGGTTCCGCCTCGACGCCCTGCCGGACCTGCCCAGCCCCCTCAGCATCGCGCGGCGGATGCTGGACGCGGCGGTGGCGGGGACCTAGCCCTTCCCCTCCAGCACCCGCAGCACCAGCCCCGGCTGGTTGCGCAGGAAGGCCTCGCGCCGGGCGGGCTCGATCACGGCCAGGAAGCAGGTGTCCTCGGCCACGGCGGTGGCCTCCTGGGGGCGGTCGCGGAGGAAGGCCTCCAGGCCCAGGAAGCCGTCCGGCAGGTCCCGGGCCGCCACCACCTCGCTGCCGCCGGGCCCCTCCAGCCGCACGGTGCCCATCACGAGCTGGCAGAGCGGGGCGCGCTCCCCGGCCCTGAAGACCAGCTCGCCGGGCTGGGCCATGCGCCGCTCGGCGCCCAGGTCGAAGCGGGCCCGCAGGTCGCGCAGGGCGTCGTTGGCCTCCTGCAGGCGGCGGGTGAACTGGCGGCAGAGCAGGCGGGTCAGTTCGGGGAAGCCCTCCATGATGGCGTCCAGGTGGGCCGGCTTCAGGCACAGGGCCTGGCAGGCGCCCACGGTCCGCACCGTGGCCGTGCGGCGCTGGGCCCCGAAGTAGGCCATCTCGCCCACGATGGCGGGCCGCTCCGCATCGCACTCGAGGTGGGCCAGGGGCCGCTGGGAACCGTCCGCCTCCTTGCGCTCCACCACCAGGCTGCCGCGCAGGACGATGAACAGCTCCTGGGAGGTCTCGCCCTCCACCACGAGCCGCTCCCCGTCGCGGAAGCGGAGCGGGGCGATGTCGGGGCAGACGATCAGCAGATCCGGGATCTCCGAGGCGGGATCCAACGCCATCCGGCTGGGGTCGAGGGGTTCAGGCATGGCGGCTCCTGTTCCAAGCATCGGTCCGATCCCGCCGCAACCCAAGCCCGGGTGCGGCGCCTTCCCGCTGGGGCCGCGCGGCGGATCGCGGTACCCTGGAGGATTCACCGGGACGGGCCTCCGTTCCGCCCAGCCGCCGGGACGCCATGATCTCCTTCGCCAGTGTCAGCAAGCAGTACGGCAAGCAGGTGCTCTTCATCGACGCCGACTTCCAGCTCAACCCGGGCGAGAAGGTGGGGCTGGTGGGCCCCAACGGCGCCGGCAAGTCCACCCTCTTCCGCATGATCATGGGCGAGGAGTCGCCGGACGACGGCGTGGTGAGCCTGCCGAAGAAGCTCACCCTCGGCTACTTCCGGCAGGAGGTGGACGGCATGTCCGGCCGCTCCGTGCTGGACGAGGCCATCGCCGGCAGCGGGCGCCTGGGCGACCTGCACCACGAGCTGGCGGACCTGGAGCACGCCCTGTCCGATCCGGAGCGGGCCAACGAGCTGGAGGCCATCCTGGAGCGCTTCGGCCACGTCCAGGAGGAGTACCAGCACCTGGGCGGCTACGAGCTGGAGGCCAAGGCGCGGGCCTGCCTGCAGGGGCTGGGCTTCGAGGATGGCCAGATCGACGGCGACGTGGGCGCCCTCTCCGGCGGCTGGAAGATGCGCGTGTCCATGGCCAAGGTGCTGCTGGGCCAGTTCGACGTGCTGCTGCTGGACGAGCCCACCAACCACCTGGACATCGAGAGCATCCTCTGGCTGGAGCAGTTCCTGAAGGCCTCGCCCGCCACCCTGCTGATGACCAGCCACGACCGCGACTTCATGAACCGCATCGTCACCAAGGTGCTGGAGATCGACGGCGGCGACATCGTCACCTACTCGGGCGACTACGACTTCTACGTGAAGGAGCGGGAGACCCGCGAGGCCAACCAGGAGGCCGCCTACGCCCGGCAGCAGGCCAAGCTGGCCAAGGAACAGCGCTTCATCGAGCGCTTCTCCGCCCACGCCGCCAAGGCCGCCCAGGTGCAGAGCCGCGTGAAGGCCCTGGACAAGATCGAGCGCATCGAGCTGCCCAAGAAGCGCCGCGTGGTGAAGTGGGATTTCCGCATCCCCGGCCGCTCCGGCGACGACGTGGCCATGCTCAAGGGCGTCACCAAGCGCTACGGCACCCGCGCCCTCTACGACGGCTTCGACTTCCACATCCGCCGCGGCGAACGCTGGTGCGTCATGGGCAAGAACGGCGCGGGCAAGTCCACCCTGCTGAAGATGGTGGCCGGCGTGCTGGCCCCCGACGCCGGCGAGGTGCGGCTGGGCGCCAGCCTCAAGCTGGGCTACTTCGCCCAGCAGAGCCTCGACCTGCTGGACGCCGACCTGACCGTGCTGGAGCAGCTGCAGAAGGACTTCCCCCTGGAGGGCCTGGGCGTGCTGCGGAACCTGCTGGGCGCCTTCCAGTTCAGCGGCGACGAGGTGGACAAGCGCATCCGGGCCCTCTCCGGCGGCGAGAAGTCCCGCCTGGCCATGGCCCGCATGCTCTTCGACCCGCCCAACTTCCTGGTGCTGGACGAGCCCACCAACCACCTGGACCTGGCCACCAAGGAGATGCTGGTGGACGCCCTCAAGGATTTCGAGGGCACCCTCCTCTTCGTGAGCCACGACCGCGCCTTCCTGCGCGGCCTGGCCACCCGCGTCCTCGAACTGGGCGGCGACGAGCACCCCGGCCCCATGCCCTTCCTCGGCACCTACCCCGAATACGTCGAGAAGACCGGCCGCGAGGCTCCGGGCGTGCACAACTAGGCCCAGGGCCCCGGGCCGCGGTCGTCCCGGATCAGCCCAGGACGGGCAGGCCCCCGGAGAACCCGCAGGCCAGCCGCTCGGGATGGAACTCGACGAGCCAGTCGTCGGGGTCGCGGTCCTCGAGCTGCTCCCCCGCCTGGTGTTCGCACCACGCGCAGGTGGCGAAGGAGGGGCCGGACACGCCGCGTTCCGGGTCGGTCAGCTCATGGCTCTCGGGCCGCGGGCAGCCGAGGATCAGCACCCAGCTCCCGGTGCCAGAGGGGTCAGGGGCGATGACGTGGTCCATGGACGTGTCCGGGCAGGGGGGCGTGGGGCCTTCTCACCGGGGGTTCCAGGAAAGGCGGGAAGGAAGGTGTCGTGATCGGCTTCGGGGCGATCCTATCACAAGCGATGGGTGGGTCCGTTATTGCAAACCGCAAGGATGGGGGCCCCGGGGGAGCGACCTCCAGAAAGGCGCTCCACGAAGGGCACGAAGGGAGATCAAGGACACGAAGAACGACGAAGGGCGGGATGGCTCCCGCCCATTGGCGTTCGAAAGAGGCTGAGGAAGGAAGCCAATTGGCCCCGACTGCGGCTAGGCGATGAGCGGGGCCGAGGAATACGAATGAAGAGGAAGCGCGAGAGGCAAGGCAGGCGGGGGCCGAGATGAGCGAGGGGTCAGGCTAGAACAGGATTCACTGAAAGCATTCAAAGTCGGTTAGCTGATGTGGTGGCCTAGTGTAGGGGCCACTCCAAGTTAAGGAAATCCAACAACCTGAAGGCATCCTGTAACGGATCAATGTAGACCCCATGCCAAAAAGCCCGCCGCCGAAGCCAAATCCGTGGCCATTGAAGGGTGGGACCTCCTGGGGCAATGAATCAAGCTGGGGGCGCCAGTGTGCGACGTAGATGAGAAACGCCTGCTCAGTTTTGAATCGATGAGCAAGTTTTGGGTATTTCTGAAACAAACCCTTGGTACCCGCCTCTGTTTTAAGTGCCTCCACAATTTCTTTCGTAGCAGCCCAATCTGGTCGTGCCCGCATTCTTTCGGATTCTATAATTTGGGGTCGATTTTGGTGTCCAACAAATATTATAATAGTGAAAACAGCAATAACAAACATTCCTACAATGGAGCCTTTGAATAGGATCCCCCCAAGGTTATCGCTTTTATGGGATTCCGTGGATTTGCTGTTATCCCAAGAACTATCCATGATTGATCCTGTTGTTGTGGATATGGCGGAGTAGTGAGTTCTAACGAATGAAGCTAACCGGCCCCGCTTGCACTGAGGCGCTGAACGAAGCCGAGGAGGACGAATGAAGAGAAAGGGCAGAAAACAATTTAGGCGGGGGCCGGGTTGAGCGCAGGGTTAGCCTGCTGTGCCCTTGCGGAGTTCCTTCTTGGCGGCTGCTAGAAAGGTAATCTGTTCGAGGTGCTGCTCTCTATCATGTCGCGCCGTGTACCAATCCTTGATGAAGATTTCAATTAGACCAATGAGTAACTGGGCTTCCTCTGGCTCAACATCAACTATCAGGTCGATATCCTTTTCCATATGGGCACCGATGTTCCCGATGCTTCTAACTGAGTCGATCGCCTTCCATGTTGTGCCATCTATACGAGATTTAAGTTCATTGATTTCATCGATGAGTCGATCCTTTCGAATCCCCCAAAAGTCTCGAATGATTCCCTGCAAACATCTGCGTGAAAGAGTCGCGGACGCCTTAGGGCTCAAATCGCGAATTAGGCATGCCTCTTTGTAATCCGACACAATTGGCGCTGGTACATAGCTCGGGAATGGCTTTGCACTGGACTGTGGCCTAAGCTGCCACTCCATCAGTGGATCTCCCACTTCTT
>Ga0208789_1000775_pt1 | contig 24527 bp, 16 predicted proteins | sample Methanotroph_Enr_FD_187368 | JGI IMG/M metagenome (GOLD analysis project Ga0208789, IMG submission 187368) | Enriched soil microbial communities from Old Woman Creek wetland in Ohio, USA - Methanotroph_Enrichment_5 (SPAdes) (version 2) | ecosystem: Environmental > Terrestrial > Soil > Wetlands...
ACCCCTGCCCCACCGCAGCGCCGAGGGTTCCGGCCTACGTGGTCATGCCCGGCAGCGCCGAGGAGGTAGCGAGCCTGCTCAGGCTGTTCAAAGAACGGGATATCACCTGGACCGCTCGTGGCAACGGCAGCAACATCCTCGGCTTCGAGCTGACCGACGGCGCCGTCATCGACCTGAACCGGATGCAGGAGATGGTCTTCAACGAGGCCAACTGGTCGGTGCGTATCGGTCCCGGCGTTTCGGCGTTCGAACTGCAGCGGGCAGCGACGACGCGGGGCTACCGGGTCCATGTTGCCGAACCGGCGGCCCTCGTGGTAGCCAGCATCGTCTGCTCGGGGATGCTGTCGCTCTTCGCGACCAGCTACGGCACCTCGGGCAATGGCGTCATCGACGCCCGCTTCGTCGCTCCAGACGGCACATGCTTCACCATGAACCAGAAGGACGGCCCCAACCTCTTCGCCTTCGACCCCCACGTCCAGCAGACGCCGGGCATCTGCGTCGCCGCCGATCTGAAACTCCACCCGATGACGGACGACGAGGAAGGCGCGTTGGTTCCGTTCGCCACCCTGGCCGAGGGGGTCGAGTTCGCCGGGGAGTGTGCCCGCCGCCGCATCGGCTTCGCCATCGGGGTACTGAGCATCGAGTACGTGGCGTCCTTCATGTCGCCCACCCAGGCGTTGGCAAACGAGGTGAGGGCAGTCCTCAGCGAGAAACTCGGCATGGGCTGCCTGGTCCTCGTGCTGGGCGACCGCTATGCCATGGGAAGCTTGAAACAGATGGGCCGCCCACTCATCGACCAGCGGCTGTTCCGGGCGCTCAGCCTCGGTCTGCCGAGCCTGGGAAGCGCCCCCTGGCTCGACCTTCTGGCCCAACTCTCCTTCGACGAGCCGTTCTCCTACCTGAAGGCGGAGGGCTTTGCCGAGCTGGCGGAGACGGCGCTCGCCCCGTCGCCGGCGCTTTTAGCCAGCGCCGTCGATCCCGAGCTGCGGGAGTTCCACGAGCGGCTCTACGCCCGGCCCGAACTGACCGACCTGGTCTGGCTCAACATGTTCAGAATCACCAGCTCCCGCGTCGGGCGGGAAAAGCACTTCTTCCCGATCCTCGTCTATCTCCCGCTGGAGAGCGCGCTGATCGGCGCCTTGTGCGGCGAGTTCGAGGCCATCGCGCAACGCCACGGGATCAAGCACGAAGTCGGTTTCATCGCCCCGGTCGACAGCGGCAAGCGCTGCATCTTCGAATATGACTACTACGTGGATCAGTGCGACGAGGAGGAGATCGGGCGCGTGCGCCTGGCGGTTCCGCAAGTGGCCCGCGTTTTGGACGAGTACGGCGAGCGGACCGGGACCATCCGCTGGATGCGCTACGTGCTGTACCAGGGGTTCTGCAGGATGGAGAACCTGCTGTACACCGCGGTGCCCAGGGGGTGAGCGGTTTCATGGTGGATACAGCAGGACGCAGGCTTGCCGGGCACTCGTAGCTCGTAATAGGTCGAATCGGGAGGAAGCATTGGCTGATTTTGTTCTGACCGGTGCAACTGGTTTTCTTGGGAGCCACCTGATGGCCGCGCTCATCGAGCGGGGCGACCGGGTCGTGGTGCTGGGGCGCTCAACGGCGGGCGTGCCGCTTGAGGAAAGGATCGCCCGGCTGCTCGCCTGGTTCGGACTGGAAGAGCTGGCTGACCGGGTCGAAACCGCGGAGGTCGACCTGCTCAAACCCAGGCTGGGACTTGAGCCGGCCCGCTACACCGAAATCTGCAGCCGAAAGCGCCGCATCGTGCATCTGGCCTCCGACACGCGGTTCGGACGCGCCCATCAGAACCAGTCCCTGGAGACCAACGTCCACAGCCTGAATGAAGTGATCGGATTGGCCAAGGCGAGCCGGGCGCCCTTTTTCCACTACGTGAGCACCGCCTATGTCGCCGGGCTCTCCGACTCCCGCTGCCTGGAAGAGCCGGTGCAGCGGGAGGATTTCGCGAACATCTACGAGGAGACCAAGGCGCGGGCGGAGGCGGAGGTGGCAGCCCGCTGCGGCGGGGCGGGCGTACCCTTCAGCATCCTGCGCCCCTCCATCGTCTACGGCGATGCGCGCAGCGGACGCTCCAACAGCTTCACCGCGCTCTACCACCACGTCAAGGCGCTGCACCTGATCAGGGGGATCTACCTCGACGACATCGGCTCGCACGGCGGAGCGAGGGCGAGCGCCTGCGGCATCCGGCTCGACGCCAATGGCCTGCTCCACCTGCCGCTCAGGATCTTTCTCGCCCATCGGGGCCACCTGAACCTCATCCCCATAGACTATTTCACCGATGCGGCGCTCAAGATCATCGACCAGTCCCGCCCCGGCCTCATCTATCACGTGACCAGCACAACCCCCAGCACCATGGAGGAACTCGCCTGTTTCTGCGAACAGTTCCTGAACCTGAAAGGGATCGAGATCCGCTACGGCAGCCCGCCTAAGTGGTTCCGGCAAAACCCGGCCGAGTCGCTCTTCAACAAGTTGATCGAGCCCTATCGACCCTACCTGAGCGACACCCGCAACTTCGACCGGAGCAACCTGGACGCCCTGATGCCCGGTGCGATACCACCCCGGCTCGACTACCCGATCTTCGAGCGTTGTATGGCCTACGCGGTGGGCGTGAACTGGGAAAGCAGGGATTAGAGAAACCGCTAACTCGCCAGCTTGCCCACGCAAGTTCACCTCGAGCCTCCCCCGCAGCTCCTTTCCGGCACCGCATTACAATCCCATTAAGAATTCATTGAATCAGCGGCTCCCATGCTGTATAAATCTCAGCTAAGCTTAGGCTCGGGGCTGTCAGAGCGCCTTTTTGGATTGAGACGCCAGCCGTCATCCTTGGACAGCTGATCGACCTTATGCCGCGTGGCTATCAAGCATCAGGAGCAAGATGCGCTAATAGTTTGAAAAATCTTCGCGTTTACGCTAACATCTCCCACCTATTACGGGAAGAGACATGCCTGATAGCAAAAAAAATAGCGTCACGCCGCCCGCACCGCGCGGGACTGCGGCTGCGGCGTGCAAGACCGCGCTGGCCGGGACCTACAAGGCACTGAAGGCGTACTCCTTCTATCCGGAGAGCCACCCGCTGCGTGAGCGGATTCTGCACGGTTCCTTCCAAACCCTGGCCCACGCCGCCAAGGACGAGATGCTGTCGTTCGTCGTCAATCGCAACGGCTTCAGCTTCGCCGACGGCCGGACCCCCGTGGAAAGCACCCCCATGACCAAAGCGCTGGCCCAGGAGCTCTTCGCCCGGGAAATCCAGCGGCTCGTGGTGCTCCCCGCCATTTCCTTCTCCGACTTCACCGGATTCCTTTCGCTCTTGTCGCAGGACCCTCCCAAGATCGTCGCCGCCGGCGGCCTGACCGCCCTGCTGAAACAAAGCGGCATCGAGACCATCGCGGTCAACGAGATCGACATCACGGCCGTTTTTACCCGCAAAAAGGGGGAACAGGAGCCCGAGGCGACGTCCGCCCCGTTACAGGGAGAGGGAGGCGATCCGGCCCAGCCCTGCACCCAGCTCGGAGGCGAGGAACTGGACCGGCTGAGCCAGATGAGCATCGAGGAACTTCTGGAACTTATGTCCCTGGAGAGTGCCGACAACCAGTACCGTCAGCTGGCTCAGCTGCTCCTGGTCAAGGCGCAGCCGCTGAGGCAGGAGCGCAGTTTCGACCGGCTCTTCGCAGTCCTGGTCGCCCTGATCGAGCAGCACACGGACCCGACCAGGAGCGCCGCTTGCCGGCAACAGGCGCTCGCGGTCCTGCAGCAGCTCACCCCGGGCGAACTGACCGAGCACCTGCTGGATCACCTGGGGGATGCCGAATCCGGCCAGAAGGAACTGGTTTTCCTCATCCTGCAGACCGTGGGAGCCGAGGTCGTTGAGCCCGTGATCCGGCGCCTCATCGCGGTCGGCTTCAAGGCTTCGCGCAAGACGTTTACCACGGCGCTTCTGCGCATCGGTTCCCCGGCCGAACCGGCCCTTTTCGCGCTCTTGAAGGACGGCAGATGGCAGGTGGTCCTGGCCGCGATCGCCATCCTGGCCGAACTGGGGAGCCGGGACGCCGTGAAGGGGCTGGTGCAGACCGCCCACCACAGCGACAACCGGGTGCGCATGGAGTCGATCCGCGCCCTTGCCTTCATCGGCGGCATGGAGGCCACCCAGGCGCTTTTGGAACTGATGCAGGACCCGGACCAGGCCATCGCGCAGCATGCCATCACCTGGCTTGGGAACACCAGGAACAACAGGGCGCTCCAGCCGCTTCTGCAGCTCATCTGGAAGCGGGACCTGCGGGGCAGGATCACGCCGCTCAAAAAGGAGGCCCTGCACGCGGTCGGAAAGATCGGCGACCGCCGGGCCCTCGATCCACTCTTCAAGATGGTCCTACGCAGGTACTGGTTTTTTCCCGGCCGCTGGAACGGGCTGAAGGTCGCAGCCCTCGAGGCCATCGGCAACCTGGGCGGCGATCAGGCGCACCAGTTTCTGACGCAGGTGGCAGCGGGCGGCGGCCACTTGGGGCGGATCGCCTCGGCGGACCTGGACGCCCTGAGCAAAAGGAATCCGGACCACCATGACTGAAATCACCACCCAGATAGCGCAGCGGGTAGCCACCTTGCTCGCCTCTTCCATACGAACCGTCATGCTCTACCCCCTGACCCACCCGGCGGTGGGACAGCCGTTGCAGGAGTTAACCGGCATCCTCGACGAGTTGCTCAGCGAGCGCAGCCAGGTCCATTTCGGCGTGGTCGAAGGGACCTTTTTCCTGGATAACCGCCTGCTGGTCACCCCGCCCCCCGCGGTCGCCGACCTGGCCGAGCGTCTGACCAAGAAGAAGATCGAGGCGCTCACTGTGACGGCCGGGGTGACCCGCGACGAGCTGTTCGCCTTCTCCACCCTGCTCGCCCGCAGGGAGATAGCGGCCGACGAGCTGCCCGGAGAAATGGAGAAGAAGGGGATCCGCAACATCAAGGTGGGGATCGACCATGAAGACTCGGCCAGCGCAGACGACCTGAGCCTCCCCTCGCGCACCTATTTTCAGGCCTTGAACGCCGTGCGCGACACCATGCGGGAGGTTGAAAACGGCAGGATTCCCACCGGGGAGTGGATCAACACGGTGGTGGACAACATGGTCTCGGTGACTATGAAGGATCCGACCACGCTCCTTGGGCTCGCCATGATCAAGGACTACGACAACTACACCTTTAGCCACAGCGTGAACGTCGGCATCCTGGCGCTCAGCCTGGGTTCTTTTTTGGGATTCGAGAAGGAATCGCTGCGCGACCTGAACACCGCGGGGCTGTTGCACGACATCGGCAAAACCACGGTGGACAAGGCGATTTTGAACAGCCCGGGGAAGCTTTCGGCAGACGAGTTCGAGCAGATGAAGAAGCACGCCGAGGCGGGAGCCGAGATCGTCGGCAAGATGCGGGACATCAGCCCACGCGTGGCGGACGCGGTGCTCGGGCACCACATAAAGTTCAACCGGACCGGCTACCCCGAGTGGGCCAGCGACCGCTCCTTCAGCGACTTCGCCGAGATCGTGGCCGTGGCCGACTGCTATGACGCGATCACCACCCTGCGCACCTACAACGTGCCCACGCTCCCCAAGGCCGCCATGGACATCATGCACCGTCTGGCCGGCACCTCGCTCAACGCCGAACTGGTCAAGCAGTTCGAGAAGATGATGGGGGAATATCCGGTGGGGACCCTGGTCCGGCTGGATAACAACGAGATAGCCCTGGTGGTGAAGCCGCATCCCATGGAGAGCGTGCCGCCCGGGGTCAAGGTCATCATGGACGCCGCGGGACAGCTTTTGGAGCAGCCGCGGTTGGTGAGCCTCGCCGAGAGCGACGGCAAGCGCTATGCGGCCATCGTCTCGCCGGTGGACCCCCTTTTGAAGAATATCGACCTCACGAGCTACCTGCTCGCCTGACTCTCACCCTTGCCCCCCCCCGAGACCCCGATCAGAACGCCGGGAGTCAGGAGGGACTCCCCCCGTCCGGGAAGGGTGAAGTAGACGGTCGCCCCCGCGTCGACCGCCCCTTCGGCCCAGACCTTGCCGCCGTGGCGCTTGACGATCCGTTTCACCGTTGCAAGACCGATCCCGGTCCCAGCGTACTCCGAACCGTGCAGCCTTTGGAAGGCGCCAAAGAGCTTGTCCCGGTACGCCATATCGAAACCGACCCCGTTGTCCCTCACGAAGAACGTCTCCTGGTCCCCCGCGGCCACCTTTCCCAGTTCGATGCAGGCAGCGTCCCTCAGCTTGGTATACTTCCAGGCGTTGTCCAGCAGGTTGGTCAGCGCCTGCTGCAGCAGGATGCGGTCGCCGTGCACCTTCAGGTCGCGCTCCACCCTGAACTCCACCTTGCGCTCCGGTTCGACGTGCTGCAGACCCCGGTAGATCTTCCAGGCAATATCGCTCAGGTTCACCGCCGACTCCTGCAGGTGGGAGCGCCCTATCTTGGAGAGCTCCAGGAGATCGTCGATCAGCTTCCCCATGCTGCGACTGGAGCTGCGGATCCGTTCCAGGTAGTCGCGGGCCACGGGGGTGAGGCACTCGTCGCACTCCTCCATGAGGATGGCGCTGTAGCTGTTGATGTGGCGCAGCGGCGCGCGCAGGTCGTGCGAGACCGAGTAGCAGAAGGACTCCTGCTCCTTGATGGCGGCCTCAAGGCGCACGGTCCGTTCGGTCACGCGCTGGTCCAGCTCTGCGTTGAGCATCCGGATCTCGTTCTCTACGCGCCGGTTCTCGGTCACGTCGCGGGAAATGCCGAACACGCCGACGATGCGTCCTTTATCGTCGCGCAAGGGACCTTTGGTGGCCTGCACCACCACCTTTTCGCCGCACCAGTTGTCGAGTACATGCTCGAGGGTGCGCACCTCGCCGCTGGCCAGGATCTCCCGGTCCATCGCCTCGATGATGGCAGCCACTTCGGCGGAAAAGAGGTAGCTGTCGCCCTGCCCCAGAGCCTGTGCGGCGGATCTGCCGGTCATGCGCGCGGCCCCGCCGTTGAAAAGGATGTAGCGCCCCTCGGTATCCTTGGCATAGATGGCGTCGGAGGTCCCTTCGATGACGGCGTTGAGCATTTCACGGTTGTGGCGCAGCGATTGCTCTGCCTCGGTACGCTCGGCGATGGTCCGCTCCAGGTCGGCGTTGAGGCTGCGCAATCTCCGCTGCTCCTTGTCGTAGCTGGACAAAACCGCCCAGATCATGATCGTGCAGGAGACAGCGCTCAGGATAAGCGTGACGGCCAGGTCGATCAGGCGGCTGCGTGTACTCGGGTAAACCGTCGTCCAGGTAGGAAAGATGCTCTCCGCAACGAGAAGCAGCGCCACGTCGACGATGGCCAGTACCAAAAGCAACCAGCGCTGCCGCCCGCGGAAAAAGATGAGTGCATAGATGAAAGCGTTGAAATAGAAAAAGGGGATGCTGCCCTGCGAACCGTTCACCGCGAACCAGTTGCAGGTGAGGTCGGTAAGGTAGAGGAAGAAAAGGGTCTTGACCAGGTAGCGTTCCCGGCGCGACTGGAGGTAGAGGCAGAGTGCGGTCAGGCCGAAGCCGGTGTCCAGGAGAAGGACCGGAGTCGGCAGCTCGATTGCCGTCTCGACGGGAACGATCACCAGAAGTGTCAACAGAGCAGCGGACAGGCACAAAAGCCTGAAGAGGCCCTGTTCCATACCCGTGTCGTGTTCCATCGCTATGATTGAGGTTTCCTTTATGGTGCACATATAATTCGCTGTGCCTCGTTCGTCTCACGCTCGTAGGTCATACGCAGACCTGGAATTGGTGAGGTCATCGATCAGCTGCGAAACCCGTATGAAAAGCCACTGCCAGCTTGGATGTACCACATGAAAGAATATTTACAAAGAGAATTCTGCACTAGTACAGGATTTTTGCCGATTAAATCTCGATAATGCGCATATTCGGGAGGAAATTTACTGACAGGCATCTTCCAGGTAGGGGAATCGCATTTTGCCACTACCTGTCGGTGCCCCCTCGCGTTGCACGGCCACAGCGGTACGCGATATACTGAAAGAGGTACACCTGAGACAGAGGGAGCAGCATGGAGACACAGATACTGGACAATTTCCATCCGCTGATTGCCACCTGGTTCACCGAGACCCTGGGCCAGCCCACCGATGTCCAGAAGCAAACCTGGGAGGAGGTGATGCAGGGCCGTCACGTGCTGGTTACTGCGCCCACCGGAAGCGGCAAGACGCTGGCGGCCTTCCTCTGGGCCATCAACCAGCTGGTCACCGGCGCCTGGTCGCGCGGCCAGACGAGGGTCCTCTACATCTCGCCGCTTCGGGCGCTCAACAACGACGTGCGCCGCAACCTGATCACCCCGCTGGAAGAGCTCAAGGGATATTTCGAGCGGGCCGGGGTGCCCTTCCCTGAGCTGCAGGTCCTAACCAGAAGCGGCGACACGCCCGGCAACGAGCGCCGGCGCATGCTGCGCACACCTCCCGAGATTCTCATCACCACGCCGGAAAGCTTGAACATCCTGCTGACCTCGCGCGGCAGCAGGCACCTCTTGACCGAGATCGCGACGGTCATCCTCGACGAGATCCATGCGGTGGCCGACAGCAAAAGGGGCACCCACCTGATCACGGCGGTCGAGCGGCTCGTGCCGTTGAGCGGCGAATTCCAGCGCATCGCCCTCTCCGCCACGGTGCGCCCGCTGGAGACGGTGGCCGAGTTTGTGGGAGGTTTCACCGAGCTGAACGGGGTGTACCGCAGGCGCCCGGTGGCGCTTATCCGGGGCGAGCGGAGCAAGCGCTTCAGCCTCACGGTGAGCGCGCCCGATGAGACGGACAACGGCGAGGCGCTCTGGCCGACGCTCGCCCGGCGCTTCGGCGAGATCATCGCCCGGCAGCGCTCCACCCTGCTCTTCGCCAACTCGCGGCGCACGACGGAACGGGTGACCCGCCTGATCAACGAGCAGGCCGGCGAGGAACTCGCCTATTCGCACCACGGATCGCTGTCGCGCGAGATCAGGCTCGCCGTCGAGGAGCGCCTGAAGCGCGGCGAGTTGAAGGCCATCGTCGCCACCAACTCGCTGGAACTCGGCATCGATATCGGTAAGCTCGACACGGTGGTACTGATCCAGACGCCGCGCTCCATCTCCTCGGCCATCCAGCGCATCGGCCGCTCCGGCCACGGCGTGGGCGAGGTGAGCCATGGGCTTTTGTTCCCGACGGCCGGCATGGATTTCGTGGCCGCGGCGGTGGTGGCCCGCGCCATCGCCGAGGGCGAGATCGAGGAACTGCACCCGGTGGAGGCGCCGCTCGACCTCTTGGCGCAGATCGTCTTGTCCATGGCGCTCACCGAGACCTGGGACCTGGACGAGCTGTACCACTTCCTGAAGACGAGCTACCCCTACCGCAACCTGGTCCGGCAGCAGTTCGACCTGGTGATCGGCATGCTCGAGGGACGCTATGCCGATTCCCACGTCCACGAACTGCGCCCCCGCGCCACGGTGGACCGGCTGGCCAACACCATCGCCACCCGGCCGGCGCTCTCGCTCTTGTTGTTCCTGCAGGGCGGCACCATCCCCGAGCGCGGCTACTTCGACCTGCGCCTTAAGGAAAACGGCGCTAAGATCGGCGAGCTGGACGAGGAGTTTGTCTGGGAGCGCAGGACCGGCGAGACGTTTTCGCTGGGGGCGCAGGTCTGGCAGATCACCGAGATCACCCACAGCGCGGTGCAGGTGGTGCCGACCCGCCAGAGCCAGCAGATCATCCCGTTTTGGCGTGCCGAGGAGTTGGACCGGGACTTTTATTACTCCGAGAAGATCGCTCAGTTCCTGGAGCATTGCTCGCAAGGGCTCGACAACGCGGAACTGCAGCGCGAACTCGGCGAGCGCCACTTCATGGATAAAGGCGCGGCGCAGGCGCTTACCGGGTACCTGGACAAGCAGCGCGAGGCGACCGGAAGTGAGCTGCCGCACCGCCACCACCTCCTGGTCGAGGAGTACCACGACCCGGACACCCGGCCTGGCGAGCGACAGATCATCCTGCACACCCTGTGGGGCAACGCGGTGAACCGCCCCTTCACCCTCGCTTTGTGCTCCGCTTGGGAGCGGGAATACGGCTATCCGCTGCAGGCCTTCTACAACAACGACGGCATCGCCCTGCTGCTCCCCCGCGAGACCGACCTGCGCACCCTTTTACAGCTGGTCGCACCCGAGCAGATCGAGGCGCTGCTCAGAGTCTCGCTGGAGGGAAGCGCCTACTTCGGTGCACGGTTCCGCGAGAACGCCGGTCGGGCGCTCCTGCTCCCGAAGACCAACGTGAAGCGCCGGATGCCGCTTTGGCTCAACCGGCAGCGTTCGAGAAAGCTCTTCGCCGCCGTGCAGCGCTACCGGGATTTTCCCATCCTGCTGGAGACCTGGCGGTCGGCGCTTCAGGACGACTTGGACCTCACCCACCTGAAGCAGCTGTTGCGCGAAATCAGGGACGCAGAAATCAGGGTGAGCCAGTGCTTCACGACGATCCCCTCGCCTTTAGCCCGGGGCCTCATCTGGAGCCAGACCAACACCTATGTCTACCAGGACGACAGTTCGGCTGCCGGCCGGCCATCAGGACTGGGCCAGGACCTGCTGAAGGAGCTCGCCTTTTCCGCGCAGTTGCGCCCCCGCATCCCCACGGCGCTGATCCGGGAGTTCGAGGCGAAACAGCAGCGCACCGCACCGGGCTACCCGCCCGAGTCGGCGCACGAGCTTACCGACTGGGTGAAGGAGCGGGTGCTGATACCGGCCGGAGAATGGTCGGTGCTGCTTTCCGCCATGGAGCGCGACTACGCTCTGGATATCCGCGAGCTGCAGACCGAGGTGGCCGGCAGGGTCGCCCGGATCCAGATATCGGGGTCGGCAGCCCCCGTGATCGGTGCCGTCGAGAAGCTCCCCGACCTGGCGCGCGGGCTACTGCGCGCTCCGAGCGAGCTGCAGGTTCAGCCGCTACTCGATAACGAAGCGTCGCGTCAGGCGCTGAATCGCTCGCTGCAGAGGCTGGCGGCCCGGCACAGCGAAGCGGGCAACGCTGGTCAGCTTTTCGACCAGGAAGACCCTTCGACGGTGAAACTGCTGGGTACCTTCCTCTGCTATTACGGACCGGTCCAGGTCTCCTGGCTCGCAAGAACCCTGGCGCTGCAAGAAACGGAGCTTAACGAGGCGCTGCATGCGCTGGAGGAAAGCGACCTCCTCCTGGTGGACCAGTTCACCGAGGACGGCAACACCGCCGAGGTGTGCGACGCGTCCAACCTCGAAGCGCTTTTGAGGATGCTGCGCCGCTCGCGCAGGCCGGCTTTCGAGGCGCTGGAGCTGGCGGCACTGCCGCTCTTTCTCGCCACTTTCCAAGGGGTGGTGCAGCGCGGCACCGCACTTAACGACCTGCGCGACCGGCTCGACCAGTTGCTCGGGCACCCGCTGCCGGCCGGCGCCTGGGAGCAGGAGGTGCTGCCGGCGCGCCTGGAGCCCTACTTCACCTCGTGGCTGGACAGCCTGATGCAGACGAGCGATCTCCTGTGGCTCGGCTGCGGCGCGCAGCGGTTGACCTTCGCCTTTCCCGAGGAGCTCGACCTCTTCCAGCTGCAAAACCCGCTGAGCGATTCGGCCGACGCGGCAGCCATCGAACGCCTGCTCCCCGACCCCAACGGGCGCTACACCCTGCCGGGAATCTGCCTGAGCACCGGACTGCCGTCGGCAGCGGTCGTATCTGAGCTTTGGAAATTGGCATGGAAGGGAGAGATCAGCAACGACTCCTTCGCCAGCGTGCGCAAGGGAATTTTGAACAAATTCGTTCAGCACCAGGCGCAGGAGCAAAGCGGCCTGCGCCCCACCCTGGCGCGCCGCTGGCACAAGGAGCAGGAGGGAACCGGCAACTGGTTTTTGGTCCCGGCCGAAAAGCCGGTGGCGGATCTTTTGGAGCGAGAGGAGTTGAACAAGGAAAGGGTGCGGGTGCTCTTGGATCGTTACGGCATCCTGTTCAAGGAGCTTTTGCAGCGGGAGCTGCCCCCGCTCCAGTGGCGGGTACTGTTCCGCACCCTGCGCATCATGGAGCTCTCGGGAGAGCTTTTATCCGGGAACTTCTTCAACGGGATCCCCGGACTGCAGTTCATCTCCCCAGAGGCGTTCCGGATGTTGAGTGCCGGTCTGCCGAAGGAGGCGGTGTACTGGATCAACGCGGCCGACCCGGCCTCCTTGTGCGGCAGCGGTCTGGAAGCGCTTCCCGAGAAGCTCCCGTCGCGCCTCCCCTCGACGCACCTGGTCTACCACGGCGCGCGCCTGGTGCTCGTCTCCCGGCGCTACGGGAAAGAGCTGGAGCTGCTGGTGCCACCTAGCGACCCGCACATCCCGGAGTACCTCTCCCTTTTCAGGGTACTGCTGACCAGGGAGTTCAACCCGGTCAAGCGGGTCATTGTGGAGAGCATCAACGGCAAGCCCGCCGCCACCTCGCCCTACGCCGCCCCCCTGCGTTCCTTCGGCTTCCAGAGCGCCTACCAGGGGTTGGAGTTGTGGCGGCAATACTAAAGCTATCTTGACGGTTTCGGAGTAAAGGCATCCGCTCTCAGCAGCAGTTGCTCGGCTGGCGTGAAGGCGCGGGTGCGGATCAGCAGGGTGCTGATGAGCGAGGTGAGCCCGGACGATGCGAAGATCATCGCCATCACGACGAACTGGTAGATGGCGGCGTAGATGGGGCGCGAGCCGGACAGGAGCATCCCCGCCATCAACCCGGGAATCCAGACGATCCCCAGCGAACGCAGGGAATCTATCGCCGGAATCAGGCTGGTCTCGAAGGATGCCTGGACGTAAGGGGCGATGCTCTCGTTGGGACGGGCTCCCAGCGCCAGGGCGGCCTCGATCTCCCCCACGTGGGCGAGCACATCGGAACGGAAGCGATTCAACGCCAGGCCGGTGGTGTTCATGGCATTGGCGATCAGCATGCTCCCCACCGGAATGAGCGAGGTGATGGCCGTGTCGATTACTCCGAGCCAGGTCATGACGGCGATAACCGAGCCCGCGCCACAGCCGATGGAGCAGATGGCAACCTGATAGGTTCCGGGAATTCCCTTGGCGCGCCGGGAGGAAATGGCTCCGGCCGCCAGTACCATGGCCGCCAGCAGAAAACCGCTGGTCCATTGCGGGCCGCGCAACAAGACCACCAAGACCGATCCCACCGCGACGATCTGCAGCAGTCCACGCACCAGTGCAATGGCAGCTTCGCTCTCCAGGTGGACCTTGCGCCAGCGGGCCACCAGCACCACGACGAAGGCGAGCGCGGCAGCCGCCCCGGACTGGGCCAGGCCGAGGTAGAGCTGGTCGGTGAAGAACCGGTTAAGCATGCATCACCTCCTGGACCGTCCCGTGCTGCACCACGTGTCCCGCCTCCAGCACCAGCACCGCGCTAGCCATCCGTGCCGCTTGCGCGACGTCGTGGGTCACCATGACGCAGGTGAGCGAGCGTTCCCGGATGATGTCGTGCAAGAGGCTCTCGACCCCGGACTTGCTCGCCTCGTCGAGCGCTGAGGTCGGCTCGTCCAGGAGAAGCACGGCGGGGGTATTGGCCAGTGCCCGGGCGATGGAGACGCGCTGCGCCTCGCCGCCGGAAAGGTACGCCACGTCGTGATCCAGGTAACCCGGCAAACCTACCCGGGCAAGGAGATCCTGGGCGACTTCCGGGGTCAGCTGCTCGCCACGCTGGCGCGGGCCGAAGTTCAGGTTGTCGGAAACGGTACCGGGAAACAGGAAGGCGCGCTGGGTCACCATGCCGACCTTGCGGCGCAGTTCGCTGGGCGGTATCTGGCGGTAGTCGACGTCCTGGAGGAAGACCGTACCGGAAGTCGGCTCGTCCAGGCGGTTCAGCAGACGCAAAAAGGAGCTCTTGCCCGAGCCGCTGGGGCCGACGACCGCGAGCACCTCGCCCGAGCGGACGGCAACGCTGACCTCGCTGACAAGTTTCCTGCCGCCGATGCTGCGTGTGAGCTGGTCGGTCTTGAGTACGATTGGCTGGTTGGGCATGAAACTCCTTCAGCATCCAGGTCTATCTAATCTGCGCGGTCAGCTCATAACGGCAGGAACTGAGGCACAATGAACGTATGATTTTATAACACAACAGAATCTGAATTGCAGCTAGCCAGCAGAGTTTACGGCTTTTCCTGAAGTTTTGACGCCTGTGACAGTTGTGATGGGCCAAGCGTGCATGAAAAAAGGGATGAGCCGATATCGCTCATCCCTTTTTAGGCGTCAGGTGGAAGTCGTCTCCCGGTTGACTTACTGCTTTGAGAGGAACTCTCTGCCAAACGGCGACATGTCGCGCAGGCGTTTGATGATCGGCGGCAGTTCCCTGATCACCGCGTCGATTTCGGCATCGGTTGTGAACCTGGAGAGCGAGAAACGGATCGAACCGTGGGCGCAGGTAAAGGGAACGCCCATGGCGCGCAGCACGTGGGACGGCTCCAGCGAACCGGAGGTGCAGGCGCTCCCGGAGGAGGCGCAAATGCCCTTCTCGGACAAGAGCAGCAGGATACCTTCGCCCTCGACGAACTCCATGGCGATGGAGAGGGTGTTGGGGAGACGATCGGCGCCGCCGCCGTTGATCCTGGTGTTGGGTATGAGTGCGGTCAGCTCGCGCTCGAGCCGGTCACGCAGGTCGCGCACCCGCCCGCTCTCCTCGTCCATGTGCAGGTGTGCCAGTTCGCACGCCTTACCCATGGCGATGATGGAGGCGGTGTTCTCGGTGCCGGCCCGGCGGCCGCGCTCCTGGTGCCCGCCGACCAGGAAGGGCCTGAACGGGGTGCCGCGCCGCACGTACAGGACCCCCACGCCCTTGGGGGCGTGCAGCTTGTGCCCGGACAGGGAGAGCATGTCGATGGAGGACGCCGCCATGTTGAGCGGGATCTTACCCACGGCCTGCACCGCGTCGGTGTGGAACAGGGCGCCTTTCTCCTTGACGATCTTGGCGGCTTCCTCGATCGGGAAAACCACGCCGGTTTCATTATTGGCATACATGAGCGATACGATGGCCGTATCTTCATCGACTGCGGCTGCCAATTCCTTCATATCGAGGCGACCGTCGCTGTCGACGTTGAGTTCGGTCACGCGGTAACCGCGCTTGGTGAGGTTTCTGCACTGGGTCAGCACCGCCGGATGCTCGACACGGCTGGTCACGATGTGGCGCTTCTCCGGGAACACCTCGATAGCTGAGCGGATCGCGGCGTTGTCGCTCTCGGTGCCGCAGGCGGTGAAGACGATTTCGTCCGGCAGGGCGCCCAGAAGTGCGGCGACCCGGCTGCGCGCCTCGTCCACCTTCTTCTGGACCTGGCCGCCGAAAAAGTGCATCGAGCTCGGGTTGCCGTACAGTTCGCAAAAATAGGGGCGCATCTCCTCGAAGACCCGCTCGTCCACCTTGGTTGTCGCGTTGTTATCGAGATAGATCTCCTTCATTGCTGAACCTCCTGGACGACAATATCACTGGATACCAGCTCACGCAGCTTCTGCTCGACGAACTTCGCGGTGTAGCCGGAAGAGGCGCAGCCGGCACAGGCCTTGCGGAAGGCCACCTGTACGTTGGCGCCGTCGATGTCGATCAGCTCCAGGTCACCACCGTCCGCCCAGAGCTGGGGACGGACTTCGTTCTCCAGGACTTCCTGGATGAGCTGCATCTTCCTCAAGTTGGTAAGCTTCGCCGGTTTTTCCTGGACGGCTTTCTTCTCTTCGCCCATCACCTCGGCGATCAGGTCCTTGATCTTCGGGATGCAGCCGCCGCAGGCGCCGCCCGCCTTGGTGAAGTGGGTCACCTGCTCGGCGGTGTGCAGCTTGTTGGACTGGATCACCTTCTTAAGGAATACGTCGGTCAGACCGAAGCACTTGCAGACGATCTCCCCGCCACCTTCGACGTGGCCGTGGTCGTGGTCATGGTCGTGCTTGGGAGCTTCCACGCCGCGGTACTTGGCGATAGCCAGCTCCAGCGCCTCCTGCCCCATGACCGAGCAGTGCATCTTCTCCTCGGGCAGACCGCCCAGGAAGTCGGCGATCTCCTGATTCGTTACCTTGAGGGCTTCGTCCAGGGTCTTGCCCTTCACCATTTCGGTGAGAGCCGAAGATGAGGCGATGGCGGAGCCGCAACCGAAGGTCTGGAACTTGGCATCGACGATCCGCTCCTTCTTTTCATCGAGCTTCAAAAAGAGTTTGAGGGCATCCCCGCAGGCAAGGCTTCCCACCTCGCCGACCGCGTCCGCATCAACTATTTCACCGACATTCCTCGGGTTGAGGAAATGTTCTTTTACCTTATCAGTATAGTCCCACATAGACCCTCCTCTAAATTTGTGCGGTTATCATAGCGCAAAGATTGTAGAAAGAGAACCCCTAAAGCGCCATGAATACCAGCATAGCGCTAGGGTATTTTCTTCACACGACCCTGGCCAAGACACCATGCAATTCCCGCTCCGCGGCAAAGCGGAAACCAGTATACCCATCTCGGCACTCCCCAACAAGACAAAAAAGGGCCTAATAAGTACCTTTATCAATGATCCGCAACCCGACACGCCTGTCGCCGCTGTCGGCCGACAGGCCCGAAGAGGGTGAAATCCGCCCGTAAACGGAGCTCACCTGCCCGTTAAACCGGCACTGTAGAGAGCTTTCCGGGCAGCCGACTAAAGACGCTGGTGCCAGTGGATATATATAAATATAAGGGAGGAGCCTGCGGGGGGAGGGGGAAAGCCTCCGGCAAAGCTGGGGCTAAAATGAAAGCAGAAGCGGCTTCAAGCGCGAGTGCCATTCGCGATCAAAGCCGCTCCATTAGGTTACACCATGTATCCGGTCAATGCTGCAGCGGGGAGAGGTACTATGCTTTACCCACGATGAACTCGCGCCCGGCGCCGATCAGTGCCTGCAGGCGCTCGTCGCTGGACGCCTCGCAGTACAGGCGGACCACCGGTTCGGTTCCCGACTTGCGGAACAACAGCCAACTGCCGTCCTCGAGGATGAACTTGTTGCCGTCCACGGTCACCTTCTCTTTAACCGCAACACCGGCGAAGCTGGTGGGGGTGGCGGCGATGCGTTCGGGGAAGATCGCTTCCAGCTCGGCAGAGAGGGTTATGTTCACCCGCTTGGTGAGGTAGCGCCCCACTTTCTCGTAGAGACGCTCCAAAAGTTCCTTGACCGTTTTCCGCTCGTGGGCGACCATCTCCGCCACCAGGAGGCAGGCCAGGATGCCGTCCTTCTCGGGAACATGTCCCTTTATGGTGAGCCCGGCACTCTCCTCGCCGCCGATGATGATCTTGTCTTGGGTGATCAATTCGCCGATGTACTTGAAACCCACCGGCGTCTCGTAAACCTTCACATCGTGCATCTTGGCGACCGCGTCCACCAGGTGCGAGGTGGCCACGCTGCGCCCCACCCCACCGGTCATCCCCTTCACCCGGACCAGATAGTCGAGTAGCAGCGCGATGATGTAGTTGGGCTCGATGAAGCCGCCGTCGGCGTCCACGATGCCGAAGCGGTCGGCGTCGCCGTCGGTGGCGATTCCCAGCTTGATCTCCGGGTCCTGCTGCACCAGCTTGATGAAGTCCTGAATGTATTTCTCCGAGGGTTCGGGCGGGAAGCCGCCGAAGTAGGGATCGCGGTTGGCGTTCATCAGCACCACGTTGACGCCGTGCGCCTTGAGCGGTTCGGCCAGGTAGCCACGGGCGGTGCCGTAGAGCGGGTTGACGGCGATGGTACCGAGCTTGGCGATGGCGGCGAAATCAACCTTGCGTGACAGGTCGTCGAGGTATCCCTGCATCGGATCGATCTCTTCCAGAAGCCCCTTTTGCGCCGCCTGCTCCAGCGGGCATTCCTGGTAGCAGACCTCGCCCATCATCTCGTTGGCGCGCCGCTCGATGTCGTTGGTAGTCTCAGGCAGCGCCGGACCGCCCGAGGACGGAGAGAACTTGATGCCGTTGTACTCGGGGGGATTGTGGCTGGCCGTAAAGTTGATGGCGCCCGCGGTGCCCCTTCTCAGGATTTCGAAGGCGATCACCGGAGTCGGCGTGTCGCGTACGCAGAGGAAGGTCTTGATGCCGGCGCCGGTCAGCACCTGGGCGGACTCCCGTGCAAAGGCTTCACCCATGAAACGCGAATCATAACCGACGATGACCCCCTTGCCGGCCTCACCCGAAGCCTTCACGTTGTCCGCGATCGCCTGGGTGACTACCTTCACGTTTTCGAAGATAAAATCCTCGCACAAAATGCCACGCCAGCCAGAGGTGCCAAAGGTGATACGCTGCATAAAGCCTCCTAAATCTAATGAATGGTCGCTGTTCGGGAGGCGGTTTTCCGGGGGGAACCCCATGGATGCCGAGACCACACGTAGACAGCTAAAATGAGAATTGATAAAGATTACTGCATAGGTTTTGGAGAGTCAAGTAGAAGCCAAAAAGTTGCGAACATTTAGGGTTGACATTTTTCTTTCGAAATTGGTACAGTTACTTTCGTCAACGATTTCAAAGTAATTGAGGGAGGATTTATCATGCAGTGTCAAACAGTTATTCCTGGTGCCGAGTGTACTTTCTGGGGCAAGCAGGGTTGCGTCTTTACCGAGGGCTCTTGCCAGCTCATCGTGGAGAATTGCGAAGGTTGTGATAGGGTAGTAACCGGCACCATCGGGCAGGTCTGCAGCGCATATCCGGCTCCCGAAAAGAAATGGACCGCCGGCATCTGCAACTTCGCAACTCACGTCAAGGTCGAGCTCAAGACCGACGATGCCAAGGTCAACCCGCTCAAGGCTTCCAAGAAAGCAGCAGGGGCAAAGAAGAAGAAATAAACCCTGCTCGATTATACATAATAAGGGAGGACGTGGTTCCTCCCTTTTTTTGTGCCCAATTTGCGGCGCGCTGTGCAACCCCGGCGATCGGACGCATCGGTCGGATCGGACTGATCAACCGCACGCCCTACCGGAGGCCCCCATGCCCTTCAGCTATCTCGCTTGTCCCGCCTGCGGCGCCAAGGTGAAAGATTACCGTAACCCGCTGCCTACGGTGGACGTGATCATCGAGCTCCCCGAGGGGATCGTTCTCATCGAGCGCCGCAACGAGCCGTTCGGTTGGGCCATCCCCGGCGGCTTCGTGGACTACGGCGAAAGCCTGGAAGACGCCGCACGCCGGGAGATGCTGGAAGAAACCTCTCTCACCATTGGCGATCTGCAGCTATTGGGGTGCTATTCGGACCCGGCACGCGACGCCCGCAGCCACAACATCTCGACCGTCTACGTCTCCACCGCGACCGGCACCCCAAAGGCTGGCGACGATGCCGCGGGACTTGCGGTATTCCCGCTGGACGCCCTGCCCCAACCGCTTTGCTTCGACCACGCCAAGATCATCGCCGACTATCGCCAGCGCAAAGAGGCTGGCACGATCTAAAGGAAAGGCGGCATTCTACGTGCCGCCCCACCTCATGTCCCCCACCTCATGTCCCGCATCGCTTGCCCGCTCCAGCCGACTAAGTCTGTGTGCCCTCTGTCAACTGCGCATACTTCCGGTAGCATCCCCTCCCCTGTTCCTTCGCTCGGTAGAGCGCCAAATCCGCTTTTTTGATCAGATCTTCCAGTTCAGTCGCGTCGTCAGGAAAGATGCCGATACCGATGCTGGTGGTGACGTAAAGCTCATGCTCTTCGATTTGACAGGGAAGGCTCAGCGCCTTCAGCACCTTGTTGGCCACGATGTCCACGCCGCTTTGGTTGCGCAGATTGCCAAGGGCTATGACGAACTCGTCGCCGCCCAAACGGCCCACCGTATCCATGCCGCGCACGTTCTCGGCCAGGCGCTGCGCCACGATCTGCAGCAGCCGGTCCCCGACCGCGTGTCCCAAGGTATCGTTGATCTGTTTGAAACGGTCGAGATCGAGGTAAAGGACCGCCATGCGCTGATCCATCCGGACCGACATCGCCTTCATCTGCTGCAGCCGGTCCATGAAGAGCAGCCGGTTGGGGAGGTCAGTCAGCACGTCATAGTGCGCCATACGGTAGAGCTGCTGGTCTGCCAGTTTTCTCTTGGTGACGTCGCGATACACGGCCCAGACAGCAACGGCCTCGCCGGACCGGAAACTGCAGGCCAGATACCCCTCCAGGTCGATGGCATCACCGTCTCGCGAGCGGAAGACGGTTTCCAGCGTGGCCCCCTCGCCGCTTTCCAACACCCGACGGAACTGATCGCCAAAGCGCGGCAGGCTGTCCGGATCGACGGTACTGGCAAGGGTGAGTCCGGCAACATCGGATTTCTGGTAGCCGAGCACCCGCAGCCAGGCCTGGTTGGCGTAGATGAAGTGGCCGTCGGGTGCGACCATCTGGATCAGGTCGTCTCCGTGCTCCAGGAAGGCGAAGAGCTGTTCCTCGCTCTCCTTGAGCAGGCGCGCCTCGCCACGGGTGCGCGACATCAGGTGGAAACCGATCGCGGAGACCGCCGCGTCGAGGATCATCACCCAGAACCAGTTCAAGACGAGATAGAGGCTGTCGTCGGCAACGTCCGGATCCACGAACGGCATCCGGATGCTGTGCAGCACACCGACGTGTTCGCAGAAAAGGAGAGCCGCATAGAGCAGCGCGCTCATGCTCCAGGCGAACCAGACCTCGCTGCGGCGCTGCAAGAGATAGACGGCTTCGATGGCTACGATAAGGTAGAGGGGCCAGACCCAGCTGGCCGGGCCGCCGCTGAAGTGAACCAGCACGGTCACCAGCCAGGCGTCGAGCAGCACCTGCAGATGATTGGCGTAGCGGTAGCGGGAAATGAGCCGGGAGGCGTCCTGGTAGGAAAGGTTGTACAGGGCCACAAAGCCGAGGCTCAAAAGCAGGAAAGCGCCCTGGTTCAGGGAGAGGTAGAAACCGAAACGGCTAAAGGAATAAAAGGTCGATGCGTAGAGGGCATAGACGCAGAGGAGGAGCAGGATCACCCAACGGGCCCGCACCAAAAGTGCGACGGGCGCCGCCAGCTCCTGGCCTGGGCCGGATGCGTGAGCCGCGGCGAAACGCCGGGACAGCCCGTCGGTCCAACCGGATCTCTGCTTGTCCTTGCTGGGCATAGGGCTGCTCTCTTAGGGTTAGGGGACCAACTCCTCAAGGAAAACCATTTCGGGTTCCGAGGGGATCAGCCCCATCTCGAAGGCGTGGCGGAAAAAGCAGCGCGCCCCTTCCAGATGCGCCGGGGTGAGTTCGTAGGAGATGGTCTGCCAGTAATCGACCAGTTCGGCCTCGCTGAGCCAGGCTCGCTCGGGGCAGTTGGCAGCTATCTGGGCGTAGGAGGCGTAGGCAAGCTGCTTCGCCGCCACCAGGTCGCGCCCGAGTGCCGCAAGCTGAGCTCCCTTCTCCCGAGCCGCGTCGCGTCGGGCGATCCAGAGGGCAAACACGAAGGGGAGCCCGGTGAACTCGTGCCATAGTTCGCCCATGTCGTAGACGCGCCAGTCGCCCGTAAGCGCGGCCCCCTTGAGGGCGGCGTCGCCGATCAAAAGCAGCGCCGGGTACTGCGTCAGCGCCTGGGCCAGGGGCTGTTTCGTGCGCTCGAAGCTGTTGCGCAGACCGTACTTGCGGGCGAGCAGCACCTTCAAAAGGTTTACGGAAGTATCGGATTCGGCACTCAGCCCGATGGTGGCCCCGTCCAGGCGCTCGATAGGGACACGGGAGAAGAGTAAGACGCTCTTGACCGGCCCGACGGCGCTGATGGAGAGTTCCGGCAGCAGGCAGTATGACTGATGTGCCTGAGCGTATTCGATGGAGGAAGACGGGCTCAGGTCGATGCCGCCCGATCTGAGCAGCGCATTCAGCTGCGCCGGTACCCCGGGGACGAACCGGTAATCGTCACAGTTGAAATTTGCGGCAAGAGCCGCGAATATGGGGGTGCAGTTCGCGTAATGGATGTGTCCGATACTGAGCGTCACGAAGGTACTCCGGGGGGAAATCATTGAATGTGCGGGGTCAGACTATACCAACGAAGGGGCAATATCAAGGCCAAACTGGCCGCAATGGCAGTGCTCGAAGCCAGATGCCGGGCTTCCCGCCTGCCGCCACCTGCTCCTTGCCACTGCATCCATAGTGAGACAGTCGAGTCCGGCGCTGCCGACGCTATCGTACTGCCGCCCAGGCACCGGGATTAAACAGAGCACAAAAAGAAACAGGCGAGATAGCTATCTCGCCTGTTTCAGTAATCTTCATCCCACTGTCTGTATCAGTCACCGGCAGTGACGTAGTCCTCATAGTGCTCAGCCGACATGAGGAGGTTCATCTCCTCCGCATCGGCCATCTCGATGACCACCAGCCAGCCGGCGTCGTACGGATCGTCGTTGACGAACTCGGGCGCATTGCCGAGCTCCGAATTCACCTCAACGACGGTGCCTGAGAGCGGCGCGTAGAGTTCAGCGACCGTTTTGCGCGCCTCGATGGAGCCGAAGGAGTCGTCCTGCTCCAGCTCATCACCCGGCTCGGGGAGCTCGACCGAGGTGATGTTGCCCAGTTCGGCCTGCGCGTGATCGGTGATCCCGATGATGGCGCGGTCGCCTTCCTGTCTTACCCACAGATGTTCCTTGCTGTACTTCAGTTCCTCGGGAAAGTCCATGCCTTACTCCAGTACTAATCTCTCTATGAAGCCGGTGTCTATGTTGCCTTCGATGAAGTCTTTGTTGGCCATGATCCGTTTGTGGAACGGGATGGTGGTCTTGATCCCCTCGACGATGTACTCGTCGAGCGCGCGCGCCATCCGCTTGATCGCCTCGTCCCTGGTGTCGGCATGCACGATCAGCTTGGCGATCAGGGAGTCGTAGTGCGGCAGCACGGTGTAGTTCGTATAGACGAAGGAGTCGACGCGCACCCCGAGGCCGCCGGGGGTGTGGTGATCGGTGATCTTCCCCGGGGACGGGGTGAACTTCACCGAGTCCTCGGCGTTGATGCGGCACTCGATGGCGTGCCCTTTGATCTTTATATCGTCCTGAGTGTAGCGAAGCTTGAGGCCGAATGCGGAACGGATCTGCTCCTTCACCACATCCACGCCGGTGACCATCTCGGTGACCGGATGCTCGACCTGCACGCGGGTGTTCATCTCCATGAAGAAGAAGTTGTTGTTCTTGTCTACCAGGAACTCCATGGTGCCGACGCTGTTGTAGTTGACCGCTTTGGCCGCGGCCACGGCAGCCTCTCCCATCTTCTTGCGCAATTCGGGGGTGGTGACGGTGGAGGGCGCCTCCTCGATCACCTTCTGGTGGCGGCGCTGGATGGAACAGTCGCGCTCGCCCAGGTGCACTACGTTGCCGTGCTTGTCGGCCAGGATCTGGATCTCGACGTGGCGCGGGCTCTCGCAGTAGCGCTCGATGTAGACCTCGGGGTTGCCGAAGCCCGACTGCGCCTCGGCACGCGCGGTGGCGAAGGCGTTGGGGAGCGCCGCCGGCGAGTGGACGATCTTCATGCCGCGGCCGCCGCCGCCTGCGGTGGCTTTGATAATGACCGGAAAGCCGATCTCCTTGGCCACCTTGACCGCCTCGTTGACGTCGTGCACGCCTTCCTTGGTGCCGGGAAGGATGGGCACACCTACCTTGATGACGGCCTGGCGGGCGGAAATCTTGTCACCCATGATGCGCATGCTCTCGGCGGAAGGCCCGATGAAGGTGATGCCGCACTTCTCGCAGACCTCGGCGAACACCGGGTTCTCCGAGAGGAACCCGTAGCCCGGGTGGATCGCTTCGGCGTCGGTCAACTCCGCTGCGGAGATGATGGCGTTGATGTTCAGGTAGCTGGAAAGGCTCGGAGCGGGCCCGATGCAGACGCTCTCGTCGGCGAGCTTCACGTGCAGCGATTCGGCGTCGGCCGTAGAGTAGACGGCGACCGTCTTGATCCCCATCTCCTTGCAGGTCCTGATGATCCTCAGGGCAATCTCGCCCCTGTTGGCGATAAGCACTTTATGAAACATGTATTGATCTCCCGGGCCAAGGAGCCTGGCTGGCGGCGCGCCTGGTGAGCTGTCCCCACGTAGGCTGCCGTTGCCGCTTCGGCTACTTCCCTCTAGCCAATCTCACCTTGCCGTCGGCCGACTGGCCGACCGATGTGTGACGCACAGGGCAGACCGCATCGTCGACCCTATTCGCACTGCAGGTGCTCTGTATTGTGATGAACCTGGCGGACACGGGGTCCGCGCTACGGGTAACTGTGCGGCGCGGTAATGCTCCCAAACCGGATCGACCACACGGCCGCTCGGGAAGGTGCCCACGCGTCGCCGAAGGACTAGAGTTTTTCCACGATGAAGAGCTGGTCGCCGTACTCGACCGGCTGCGCGTTTTCTTTGCAGATGCGTACGATCTTGCAGCGGAACTCTGCCTCGATCTCGTTCATGAGTTTCATCGCCTCGACGATGCAGAGGACCTCGCCCTTCTCGACCACCTGGCCTACTTCGACGTAAGGGGCGGCTTCCGGAGCCGGAGCGCGGTAGAAGGTACCGACGATGGGAGAGGTGACGGCGTCACCTGCCTCGACAGCAACTGCGGGAGCTGCGGCGGCGGCCGGAGCTGCC
>Ga0208789_1000776_pt1 | contig 24468 bp, 26 predicted proteins | sample Methanotroph_Enr_FD_187368 | JGI IMG/M metagenome (GOLD analysis project Ga0208789, IMG submission 187368) | Enriched soil microbial communities from Old Woman Creek wetland in Ohio, USA - Methanotroph_Enrichment_5 (SPAdes) (version 2) | ecosystem: Environmental > Terrestrial > Soil > Wetlands...
AAAGGAAAAGAAACAGAAAGAAGATAAATACGCCGCTTCGTTTACCCATCAAAACCCCGATTTCAGCCCTGAAAAAGCCATCCCGACCCCGTCGGGATACCTCATTTTTGATCTTTTATCTTTTATTTTTTATCTTTCACAGGCAGCCCAGACACGCTTTTTACCTTTAAAACCGTGTTTATCTTGCCGCTCGCCCCATCATCTCCATAAAGAGATTTATACTCTACAAGCACCACCGCCGCCGTACCGCCGCGTTCCGTAAGTGCTTTCTTTATACTGGTTTGCGGTATTCCGAGCTTCGCCAATGCCCCTGCCTCGGTCGCCATCAGCACTTCCCCAAGCTCCGCTTTTTTAGCTTTGCTCAGGTTTTCATCATTACAGTACCGCCCCATCGCATATGCCAAAAGCTGTGCAAACCGCACCGCCGCCGGGTCATTTTCCGTCCCTGCCGTGATACTGCTGGCAAGTAGCGACAATATCGCGCCATCTGGCTCGAAATTCATCAAACTCCAGTCCTGATAACCCTTTATGCGCATATCAGCTACATCGAAAAGCAGCTTTTTCGCCCCGTTTATCTTCGCCGTCGCCCCGAACCTGGCTATCTGCTCCAGCACATCCGCCGACGTTTCCTTCCCTATCATCCCCCCAAGCTTCGCCATCCCAACCTGTGCAGCCTTCTGGTTCTCAACCGCTAAACTCGCGATATTCCGCACCGCCCAGTACCTCACCGCCACGTTATCGCTGCCAAGCATACTCGCTGCCGAATCCACAAGTGCTGGATTTTTAAGACTTTCCATCAAGATCATTAAATTGATCAACGCGTTGGCCTGGCGCTTTTGATCCTTTATTGCCTTGGCCTTTTCCACTCCTTGAGGCAGGTTTTTCGCAACCGCCGCCGCAAATGCAGGCTTATATTGTGCCTGTTCGCTCTTGCTGTTAGCCACCACCGCCGCCCGAACCTCAGCTATATTGCCAAAATCCTCTGTATCAATGATTTCCTGTACCGCCGAAGCCACAAAAGCATCGATTTGAGCCATATCAGCCTGCTCAAGTACCGCCTTTTTGCCCAAAGCCTCGATCTTGGCCGTATCAAGCGCCATAGCTAAACTACTGAAAAAACCAAGAATTATCACAACCTTAAAACAGTTAGCCATCTCGAATGTCCTTATAATTTGTGTATGAACTAAAGATACCGCAAGGTAACTATATATTTAACCGATGTCAAGGCCCTAACAAGCCGATATAAAAATTGTTGCCTCTTTGGCAATAAATACTTATGATAATTTTTTATTTCTGGTTTTCTTTTAAAGATTATAAAAAGGTATCCTGTGTTAACCTGGGGATTAGCATTTTTTTTATCCTCTTTTTGCCTCAACATAGATGCAAATAACCACGCTGCGCCTTGCCTTCGAACCCACAACTCTGATATCTATAATCATGACCCACTGCTCCGGTTGTTTGTCAAAGACCCAAATGCTTTGATTTTCTTATCCATAACCGAAGATAATCTCCCGATTCCCAAAGTTGACCTAGCTTCGATCATAATTACCCAGGAAATTGAGGCCCAAACGCCTTTGTCATCCTCAAAACCCAACATTTCCCCCGCTACTACGTCCGCCGAGCCAAATAAGATCGATAGAACCAGCGCACTTGCGATGCACGCCTTATGCGCTGATTTTTTCAGCACTTACATTGACGACCATGGCCGCATCGACTACAAAGTCCTACGCAGAAAACGCCTCGACCTTATCTTAACCCAGTCCCAATATAGCGATATTAAGCCGGACGTTTACAATAATTGGGCAAAAGAAGACAAGCTCGCATTCTGGATCAACACCTTTAATTTATGCGTTATCCGCGGCATAGTTGATAATTACCCCATTGTCCCATCCAGATTTAAGGTGATCTTCTATCCCGCAAACAGTATCATGCAGATCGACGGCATCTGGGACAAAATGCCCTTCAATATCATGGGCGAAAATTACACCCTTACCGAGATCGAACAGAAAATATTGCGAACCCAATTTGACGAGCCACGGATCTGTCTTGCCATTTCTTACGCAAGCGAAGGCTCAGCCCCCTTGCGAAGAGAACCATACACTGGGGCCAAACTCGACCAGCAGCTTAATGATCAGGCAAATCGTTTTCTTGCCACAGAAATTGGTTTTAAGATTGACCGCAACGAGCCGGCATTGTATCTTTCACCGGTTTTCGATTGGTATTCTGAAAAGTTTGTTGCCAAATATCCGGCTGATAAGCAGTTTTTAGATAAACCAGCCGGTCAGGCATCTATTTTAACGTATGTCAGCAAACACATTTCACGCAAGGATGCCGATTGGCTTGGCCGAAAGATTTTTTCCGTCAAGTGGATAAGGTTTAATTGGATGCTTAATGAACAGCATTAAGCTCACGGAAGGAGCTGCACATGGTCAAAGGACGCGGAATCAGCAATCATTTTTGTGACACAACATCGTATTTATTTACCAGCGAATCAGTCGCTATGGGGCATCCCGATAAAATGGCGGACCAGATTTCTGATGCCATACTTGACGAAATGCTTCGCCAGGATCCAAAAGCCAGGGTAGCCTGCGAGACACTGCTCACCACAGGCCTGGTTTTCATAGCTGGCGAAATCACCTCTAAAAAGCCAATTGACGTTCAGCATATGCAAAAGGTCGTTCGCGATACAATTCACCGCGTCGGCTATGATGATCCAAGGCTCGGCTTCGATTCACAGAGCTGCGCGATTATAAATGCTATCAATAGGCAAAGCCCGGATATCTCAATGGGTGTCACCGAAGGAAAGGGCCTACACAAGGAACAAGGCGCAGGCGATCAGGGCCTTATGTTCGGCTATGCCACCAACGAAACAACAGCCTACATGCCCATGCCTATCTATCTTGCACATAAAATAACCGACAGACTTGCCGTAATGCGTCAGACCAAAAAGCTTCCCTGGCTAAGGCCTGACGGAAAGAGCCAGGTAACAGTCGAATACTGCCACGGCAAACCACTTCGAATTCATACCGTCGTGGTTTCTACCCAGCATGATGCGCATGTAACGCACGCAGAGATCGAAAAAGCAATTATTAAACACGTCATCCTCCCTGTTCTGCCCAAAAAACTCGTGGATGACAGAATAATTTACCACGTCAATCCCACTGGCAGATTCGTAGTCGGTGGCCCCGCCGGCGATTGCGGTCTTACCGGCAGAAAGATCATCGTAGATACCTACGGCGGCAGAGGCTGCCATGGCGGCGGAGCCTTCAGCGGCAAAGACCCGACAAAAGTAGACAGAACCGCCAGCTACATGGCAAGGTACATTGCGAAAAATATCGTTGCTGCAGACCTTGCTGATTCCTGCGAAATTCAATTAGCCTATGCCATAGGTGTCGCAAAGCCCGTATCCGTTCTAGTAAATTCGGAAGGCACCGCCAAAATAAGTGAAACTAAACTCGGTCAGATCGTCACCAAGCTCTTCCCGCTTACTCCCAAGGAAATGGTCAAGCACCTCAAACTTGAACGCCCGATCTTTTTCGAAACCTCCCGCGGAGGCCATTTCGGCAGAAACCTGCCTGACTTTACCTGGGAAAAACTCGACATGGTCAATAAACTCAGAAAAGAAGCCGGCTTAAAATAAGCCCAACCACATTATAAACGCAAAGGCTTGTGGCCAACCGACCACAAGCCTTTTTTATTTACGATCAATTCATAAATCAGTGTAATCAGCGCAATCAGCGTTAATTATTTCTCTTTTGAGATTTATGTTTTGACATTTGTTTCGGATTTCGGAATTCGTGCTTCGGATTTTCCAATCTAGTGCTTAAAATGCCGTTTGCCTGTTAGGACCATCGCGATCCCCAGTTGATCCGCAGCGGCGATCACTTCGTTATCCTTTTTTGATCCGCCTGGCTGAACCACACACGCGATTCCTGCTTTTGCCGCGTTGACGATATTATCTGGGAACGGGAAAAACGCGTCAGAAGCCATTGCCGAGCCTATTGCGCCATCGCCCGCCATTTTCATCGCCAGCATGCCGGATTCCACGCGGTTCATCTGCCCCGCGCCTACTCCGACGACTTTGCGTTGCTTAACCAGCACGATAGTATTGCTCTTTACATGCTTTGCGGTGATCCAGGCAATGCGGAGATCTTCAAGCTGGGTCGGTGTGGGCTTTAGTTTTGTGGGGAAGGTAAGATTTTCCGGCTCCCATGCCACCAGATCACGGCTCTGAACAAGAATACCACCGACCACGCAGCGAATGTCAAGTTGTCCGCGGTCGACCTTCGATTTATCGATCACTCCCGTCGCCAGCAGCCGAACATCATTGCCCCATGTCTTGAGCGTGCGGATCGCCGTCAGGGCATCGTCATCGTAGGATAGTGCCACAATTACTTCCGCAAAGAACCCCGCCGCCCCCTTGACCTTGCCGAAACGTGCGTAAGATTCCATTATTGTTGTTGCAAGGGCCTTATCCACATTGCGGTTGACTGCGATTATACCGCCAAACGCGCTTGTAACATCTGCCTCATATGCTTTTTGATACGCGGTATGAATATCCTGATCAATCGCCACGCCGCACGGATTCATGTGTTTTACAATAACGATCGCCGGCTCGTCGAATTCCTTCACCAGTTCAAATGCCGCGTTTGCATCCATAATATTATTAAAGCTTATGTCCTTGCCGCCCGGCAGGAGCTTGGCAGTGCCCATCGAAGGTTCATTGCAATCGCCAAGTCGATAAAACGCGGCGCTCTGGTGCGGGTTTTCCCCGTAACGCAGTTCAATATCCTTTCGCGCTGAAATAGTAAGCTTGTCGGGATAACTAACCGAAGCCTTATTATTGAGATACTTGCTTATAGCAGCATCATACGATGCCGTAAGCGCAAAAGCCTTGCGTGCGAAATCCCATCGCGTTGCCTGCGAAATAGCCCCGCTTCTGTTTTTGAGTTCATCAAGAACAACCTGGTATTGTCCCGGCTCAGTCACGATAGTTACAAACCTGTGATTCTTCGCCGAAGACCGCACCATCGAAGGCCCGCCTATATCGATATTCTCGATTGCGTCTTCGAACGTGCAATCCGCCTTTGCAACCGTCTGCTCGAATGGATAAAGATTGATGCACACCAGGTCTATAGGCTCTATGCCGTGCTTGGCCATCGCTGCCGCGTGCTCCTTGTTGTCGCGTATAGCCAGCAGCCCGCCATGTATCTTCGGATGAAGCGTTTTCACCCGTCCATCCATCATCTCGGGAAATCCCGTTACCGAATCGATGCTTGTTACATTCACACCCGCTTGGGCAAGTGCTTTGGCTGTCCCACCCGTACTAATAATCGCCACACCCATCTGGGCAAGTGCTTTTGCGAATTCGACCACACCTGTCTTATCTGAGACGCTGATAAGCGCCCGTTTGATCTTAACGTCCATGTTTGTCCCTGTATTCGTTATTTCAGTTTTCGTTCACTATTTGGCCGCATAACAGGCTAACCGCCCCTGCTTGTCAGCTACATATATATATCCATCAACATTATTGGATGCCTCTAGTGCCGTTTGTGCGAAATTGAATCGTTCCATCTCCTTGCCTGTCGAATTGTCGACCACTGCGCAATTGCGATCAGTCGTCATCACAAAAGTCCGCCCCGGCGTCTGGGCCAGCATCGCCACACCGTCAAGCACGGTAAACAATTCCGTTCCTGCCGATTTATCAATAGCCGTAATGCCATGATTAGCAACGTTTTGAAAAACTGCTTTCGATGAAATAACTGCCGACGTACTCAAAACGCCAGGCATCTGGTATTTCCATTCGATCTGCCCCGTTGTGAATTTAAGCTTGTAAATATATGTATTCCAGCAGCCCACATATAGACTGTTCGCGTCACGAATCACTGGTGCCGTGACCTTGTCGGGCAAATCCGTCTGCCAAATACGCATGGGGCTGTTGAGGTGTATAGAAACAATATTGCCCGCCACCGTAGCAAATACCACCGACCCAGGCCCAGCCACGACCGATGTCATCAGCGTATCATTATTCGCCGCCACATCGAAAAGATGCAGCTTATTCTGCTCATCGAAGACATGCAGGCGTTTATCCGTCCCGGCGAAATAAAGATAGCTCGCCGTCCGTACCGGCGCACAAGCAGCTTTGTATTGTATGTTGGTCGTAACCGCCGAGCCCGTTGAAAGGTCTATGTTTATCAGATCAGAGCCGGATGAATAAAGCACATGCCCGTCAAAAAGCTCCGGCCCAAGCACCGGAAAATCCGCTAGCGCAAGCTGACGCGAAAATTCCGGCGATCCTGTCATGCGGTTAACACAAAAAAGGTAATTCGTTGATGTAAGCGCAAAAATTTTATCTTCAATCACCCGGATCGAAACAAGCTTCTCGGTGGGCTTTACCGATAGCGCCGTCTGAAAAACCTGCTTGAGTGATGCCTTTTCCAGTAATGCGCCATCTACTAGCGGCCTGATCTTTTCCTGCTGCCCAAAAGCCGTTAATTGCATCAAAAGTAATATGAATAAACATAATACCCTGGTAATCATCGCCGCTCCTTTTATAAGAAAATAATAATAAAATTAGGCCAATTCGATATAATCCGAAAGATCGATCTTGTGCTGGTCCTCAAAAAGGCGCAGTTTCTCTATCCTCTGGATGTCGTCCGCAATGCGGTTGGCGAGTTTAAATATATAAGGCTTGCCCGCCAATCGGTTCTTGAGGTCGTCCAGCATAGGTTCCCAATGGCGGTCGTACAATTGAGATTTCAAAACCACCAGCATCCGCTCTTCCTGGCTCAGACCCAGGACATATTTGCGGATAACTTCGGCAAACGGTTCCGAGTTGTCGCTATCATTGCGATGGACCATTTTCACCTCTTCAGAGAGGGGAATTTAACCGAAACTGGCGGTAAATTCAACTTTAAAACACTCCGCCGCAGTTTAGAGCATTTTAAGATATGATGCTATGGTTATTGCGAGTTTGCAGTAGCAAAAACAGAGCAGGATAGCTTAAACTGCTTTAAGCCTGTTCCTTTGAGGCATTTTCGGCCAGTGTGGCCAATTGAAGAGTAAGTGCTTCCTTTTTCAACTGCTTTGCCGGTATATCCTGCCGTTGTTCAGCGGGCAGCTGGGCCTGGGATTTTAATTTGGCTATCAGTTCGGGCTTGAGGTCGCTTCCAGCCGTCACCTCATAAGCCAGTACTGTCAGAACATTATTGCTCACCTTTGCAAAACCGCTGTCGACGAGGAAATACAGCTTTTTGCTTTCATGGCCGTCTTCTTGCACCTCCTGGTGCACTTCCATTATGCCAACGCCAAGCTCAACTATCATAGGCATGTGATTACGCAAAATTCCAACCTGGCCGTCATAGGCGGGGAGGATCACCGAGCTGGTCTTGCAATCCAAAACCTTCGCCTTCGGCGTCGTAACTTCACACTTAAATACACCCAGTGCTTCTGCCATTCGTTACCTCGATGCCAGTGTCTTAGCCTTAGCAGCCGCTTCCTCAACTGTGCCGACGTACATGAATGCCTGCTCAGGAAGTTGATCCCACTTGCCTTCGCATATTTCCTTGCAGCTCTGCACAGTCTCGGCACGGGTTACATACTTGCCTTCCATGCCCGTAAATGCCTGGGCCACAAAGAACGGCTGCGAGAAGAATCGCTCGATCTTGCGTGCTCGCGAAACAATAAGCTGATCCTGCTTCGAAAGCTCATCCACGCCAAGGATCGCGATAATGTCCTGTAGGTCATTATACCGTTGAATATATTCGAGTACTGTCTGTGCAACTGAATAATGGTCCTGGCCCACGATGTTCGGGTCCAATATTCGGCTTGTGCTCTCAAGCGGATCAACCGCCGGATAAATACCCTTTTGAGTGATGGAACGCTTAAGCACGACGAATGAATCCAGGTGCGTAAACGTCGTCGCCGGGGCCGGATCCGTCAGGTCATCGGCTGGCACATAGATCGCCTGCACAGACGTGATCGAGCCCGCACGGGTAGACGCAATGCGTTCCTGCAGTTGGCCCATCTCGGTTGCCAGCGTCGGCTGATATCCTACCGCTGACGGTATTCGTCCAAGAAGTGCAGATACTTCCGCGCCTGCCTGTGAGAATCTGAAAATATTATCGATGAACAGCAGTGTATCGCCCACGCCGCTTTCGCTGAAATATTCCGCCATTGTCATCGCGCTAAGTGCCACGCGAAGACGAGCTCCCGGCGGCTCATTCATCTGTCCGAAAATAAGGCATGTATGTTCAAGCACCGTATCTTCCGTATTACCGATTTTGGTACGCTGCATTTCAAGCCATAGATCGTTGCCTTCGCGCGTCCTCTCGCCAACACCCGCGAATACGGAATATCCGCCGTGCTTGGTTGCGATACGCGCGATAAGTTCCTGGATTACCACCGTCTTTCCTACGCCCGCTCCGCCGAACAATCCCGTTTTGCCGCCGCGAACGAACGGGCACAGCAGGTCAACTACCTTGATACCCGTCTCGAACATTTCGGTTTTGGCAGAAAGATCCACAAGCTTGGGTGGATCACGATGTATCGGGCGTTTCTGTTCTGTAACAATCGGGCCTCGTCCATCAACAGGTTCGCCAAGCAGGTTGAACACTCTTCCAAGCGTCTCTTTGCCCACCGGCACAGTCAGCGGCCCGCCCGTATCAATTACTTCCATACCCCTGCGAAGGCCCATCGTAGAGCCTAGCGATATGGCCCGTATCTTGCCGCCGCCAAGATGCTGCTGCACCTCGCCGAAAAGCTTGTCCCGGCCCTTGCCGAAATTGATCTGTATTTCAAGCGCATTATAAATGCCCGGCACATTATCCGGTGGAAATTGCGCGTCGAAAACACTGCCGATAACCTGAGTTAGTTTGCCTTTATTCATTTTGATGCTCCAACCCCGCCTATGATATCAAGTAATTCGCCCGTGATCTGGCCCTGCCGTGCGCGGTTGTACTCAGCCGTCAGTTCCTTGATCATTTCGCCCGCGTTTTCAGTCGCGTTACGCATCGCTACAACTCGTGCCAGGTGCTCGCTCAACGCCGCCTCCACGAAGCAGTTACGAAGCGATGAACGCACCATCATACGAACAACCGAGCCGAATATGCCTTCAGCCGAGGGCGACATGTAAAAATCTTCAAATGAAAGTTCCGAAGGCCAGATAACAGTGGCCCGCGTTGTCAGATCGTCTATTAATTCAGCCACCGGCAAAACCGTTAATGTCTGCGGGTGCTGGCTTGCGCGTGAATAAAATCTTGTATACACGATACCGAAATAATCCAGCTCGCCTTTTTCGTACTGCTCTATAAATCCATCCGCCATAGCGTGTGACTGTGCCTCCGAAGGCACCTCGTCAAAATCGCTGTACACCTGTTTGATCGGAATATTATGGTAATGCAGAGTATTGACCAGCTTGCGGCCGCATGCATAAATATCTATCTGCTTTTTAGCACGCTTGGCCCGTTGAAGATGCACTTCCAGCAGCCGGTAAACCGAGTTATTGTAAGATCCGCACAGTCCGCGGTTGGAACCTATCGCCAATACCGCGATCCTGCCCGAATTATTTTCCTTCATCAGCGGATGCTCAACCGGCACCGGCGATGTGAGCAGCAGATATGCCGCCTGCGCCAGCGAATCATAAAAATCCAGACCGGCAAACCACCTGTTATAGTAATTCTTGTAACGGCTCGTGGAGATCATCTCCATCGTGCGTGTCACCTTGGCTATATTCGCAACAGCTTTGCGGCGTTGCAGGATTTGTCTAGTCCCGGCCATTAATTATACGCCTGCCTCTTTCAAACCCAGCTTGCCTTGATTTTTGTATGCGTTTATAGCATCGGTAAGTTTCGCAGCCAGCTCATCAGAAAGCTTGCCCGTTGTATTTATTTCCTGCATCAGTTCCGGGTGCTCGCGGTTGATGCTCGTAAGCATGTTCGATACGAACTTGCTCACCTGCTCCACTGGTACACTGTCTATAAGTCCCTGCGAACCGGCGAAGATAGACATTACCTGTTCACCCGCCGACATCGGCGAAAACTGAGGCTGCTTAAGTATTTCGACCATGCGATAACCGCGGTCGAGCTGAGCCTGTGCTGCCGGATCAAGTTCAGTGCCAAGCCTTGCGAAATCCTGTAGTTCACGGAATGACGCCAGGTCAAGACGAAGCTTGCCCGCCACCTTCTTCATTGCTGGAACCTGTGCGTCGCCGCCCACACGGCTTACGCTTATGCCCACATCTACCGCTGGCCGAACGCCCGCATGGAAAAGATCCTTCTGCAGGTATATCTGCCCGTCGGTGATCGAAATTACGTTTGTTGGAATGTACGCCGAAACCTGTCCTTCAAGCGTCTCCACTATGGGAAGCGCCGTCAGTGATCCGCCGCCAAGCTCCTGTGAAAGCTTTGTGCTCCTCTCAAGGAGCCTGCTGTGCAGATAAAAAATGTCGCCGGGATACGCCTCGCGTCCCGGAGGTCTTCTAAGCAGAAGGCTTAATTGGCGATAAGCCGTTGCGTGCTTTGACAGGTCGTCGTAAACACACAGCGTATCCTTGCCCTGCTCATACATGAAATATTCCGCAATCGCACAGCCCGCGTATGGTGCGATATATTGCATCGGTGCGCTGTCCGCCGCCGCCGCCGCGACAACTATCGTATATTCCATTGCGCCATGGCTACGCAGAATTTCAATTACTTCCGCGATGGTCGATTCCTTCTGCCCTACCGCAACGTAGACGCAGATTACATTCTTGCCTTTTTGATTGATGATCGTGTCGATCGCGATAGCTGTCTTGCCAGTCTTGCGGTCGCCGATTATAAGTTCGCGCTGGCCGCGTCCTATCGGGATCATCGAGTCGATACTCTTAAGACCTGTCTGCAAAGGTTGTTTCACAGGCTGTCTGCCCGCGATCCCCGGCGCATCCGATTCAATAAAACGCCTTGCCTCAAGATTGATCGCCGCCCCGCCGTCAACCGGCTCGCAAAGAGGGTTTATAACCCTGCCCAGCAGTTCCTTGCCGACCGGCACGCTTAAAAGCCTACCCGTCGCCTTTACATCCGAACCTTCGCGAACCTTTGTATAATCGCCATATATAACCGCGCCTATTGAATCTTCGTCGAGATTGAATACTTCGCCAAGCACGCCATGTTCAAATTCAAGCATCTCGCCGGCCATCGCGTTATCCAGGCCGTAGACGCGAGCTATGCCGTCACCGAGCTCCACAACCCTGCCGACCGTCGACACATCCAGCTTACTCTTATATTGGGATATTTCCTGTTTGAGTATGCTCGCTATTTCACTGACATCGAACTTCATTGAATTTGCGCCTTACCTTTGCGGTCTATAATTGTTTTCACTGCCCGCGTAAATGCTCCGCGAACGGAATTATCTATTACCCTATCCTTGCATCGTATTACGATGCCGCCCAGAATATCCGCGTTTACGCCTACCTGCAATTTTACCTTCTTGCCTATCGCCTCGCCGATCTGAGCCTTGAGTTCCTCAACTTCCGCCGTTGCGGGATCTGTTGCAAGCGTGATCCGCACCGGTATTATGCCGTTGTGCTCTTCCCAAAGCGTCTCATAGCTTTCAGTTATCTGCGGCAAAAAACCCAAACGGTCCCGCTTCGCCGCGATCATCAGAAAATCCAGCGTCAGCTCCGTTACCCGGCCCGCCAGCATCTTGCGAAGCACTTTGCTCTTGAAATCCGGCGTAAAATATGGCGATTCATTCAATAGCGAGAACTGGTCTTCCTGCAACGATAGCTCGTTGAGCATTCCAAGATCGTTGCGCACGCCGTCTACGACCTTGCCCTCAAGAGCCAGCTCGAATAGCGCCCTTGCGTATATATTGCCCAGACGTGTTGCCGCTTCGGAATTCATCAGCCTCGCACCGTTTGCCTTTGCTGCTTCAAATTGGCGATGGCTTCACCGATAAGCTTTTGATTATCTTCCTTCGTCAGCTTCCTGCTCAAAACCTCCGAGCCAATCGCAAGAACGATATCGCCCACCTGCTGCCATATCTCTTCAGACGCGACAGCGCGCGCAGCCTGGATATCCTCGTGGTTCTTCTGCTTTATCGCCAGTGCCTCCTGACGAGCCTTCTCCGCCAGTTCCATTCCATGCGCCTGCGCATCCGCCTCGGCCTTCTTGAGCAGTTCAAGCCCCTTGGCCTCAAGCTGATCCACACGGCGGTTGTAATCGCCAAGCGTCTTCTCGGCCTGCTTTCGCGCGGCTTCCGCGTTCGCTATCTGCTGCGCTATGTGCTCCTGACGCGCGTTCAGCCCGTTAAGCATCGGCTTCCACGCGAACTTACCCAGCAGCACTATCAGCATTCCGAACGTAAACACCGTCCATGCGGCATCGGCATATGTACCGCTGAAAACGCCTTGTTTATTGGCGATCTCCGCGGCTTCATCATTTGCCCAAAGCGGACACGAAACAGCCAGCAGGAAGAAACTGATTAACAGTACTTTCCTAAACATTTTTGCCTCAAATTAACCACGGGCCCAGAAAAGAGCCAAAAAGCATATAACCAGCGCAAACAGCGTAACACCTTCGACAAGCGCCGCTGCGATGATCATGTACGAGAAAATTCGGCTCGCCGCTTCAGGCTGCCTTGCAACCGCCTCGACCGCCTTGCCGCCGATAAGACCGATACCGATACCCGCGCCCACGATCGCCAGACCGCAGCCGATACCGGCACCCTGGATCGCAAAGCCGGCGTCACCTGCGCCTATTGCTCCAAGCAACCCACATACAAGACTATTCAACACTGTGATCATTTGATAAAACCTCCAAGTTTTATTAGTGCTCCGGCGCTATCGCCGAACCTATATACAAAGCAGACAAAAACGTAAATATGTATGCCTGCAAAAACGCTACAAAAAGCTCCATTACAGAAAGCAGAACCACCATCACCACAGAAGCCCCCGCGACGCCCCAGTTCTTGAATATGAATATCAATCCAAGCATCGTCGCAAGCAGCGTATGTCCCGATACCATATTCGCGAATAAACGAACTGCCAGCGCGAAAGGCCTGACAAACGCCGATATGAGTTCAAGGAAATAGATCATCGGCGTCAAGAACCCGACATGCGGCGCAAAATTTGCGAAATAGTGTTTCAGCCCCTGGTGCTTAATACCAGAAGCATGCGTCAGCAAAAACGTAATAACAGCAAGCGCGCCCGTAACATAAATGTTCGCCGTCGCCGCCCCTCCGAAATAGTTCTCCTTGCCCGTCACCAGGTGAATTATTTTCTCGCTTGGAAACAATGCAAAAAGATTAAGTGTCAGAATAAAGAAAAATATCGTCCAGATGAACGAGATATACTGGTCCGTATGCGAACCCAGCATCGGCCTTGCAACCTCTTCCCTTATGAACACGCACATCGATTCGATCAGGTTGTTAATCCCTCTGGGGACCAGCCTCGGATGCCTCGATGCAAATGGCATAAACACCAGCAAAAAAACCGTTGCAACTGTCATCATCAGGATATGATTGCTCACAGCTATATCATAGCCGCCCAAAGTAAAATGAAACAGCGGCACCGATACAACCGGTGCGAGCGGGTTGAACTCACATAGCGTGGTATTAAGATTTAAACCAACATACTGCAAGACTGGGCCTTCTGCTTAGTCCGTACACTCATCCTTGAAAGCACGACCAATGTCTCGAACACGAGCGTCAAAACATAAAATAAAGCCAGCCAGCCCACAAACCATCCAGGGCTGATTCTGACCAAAAGCACTATAATAACTACTCCCATTGTAACAAGCAAGAGCCTAATTACAATTGAAGTAAGTACCGCCAAAGCAAGATGCTCATTCTTCCCGCGCCAGGCCACCGCCACCGGGATCGCCGATATCACAGTCGCTGCACCAACCACCCCCAGCGCAAGCAAACACGCCAATCCTTTTCCAGACGATCCGCCCGCCAGGGCAAATAAACTCATCAAATTACTGATCGCTGCCAGACCCACTTACTTCTTGTCCTTAAATTTCCATACCTCTTTAAATATGAGGTAAAACATCCCGATAAAACCTACAAAAAAGCCCGCCAGCATCAGCCACGGCCCAGTACCCAGTTTCACGTCCGCCAAATAGCCCATATACATGAAAAAGGCTATGGTCACGACAAACTCTAAACCAAAACCAAGCCATCGCCGCCAGTACCCGTTCTCAAATTGATCCTGTCCAGACTTTCCCATCACCACCCCATTTCTCTTACTATTCCTATACGCTACACCTATTCCTAGCTTCTAGCCTATTCCTAGCTTCTAGCCTGATCCAAAATAAAGTCTTTCACCTTCCTGCTGGGCAAGTTAAGCGCACCATAACTTCCCGACGCCGCCGCCCTAAGTTCTTGTGGTGCATCTGCCGACGATATTATTTCATATAACCCGTTTACCTGCTCATCCGTCAGCAAATTCCCGTTCATCTTCGCCGAATCCGTCAACCCGCCGAACGCCAGCATTCTCACCTGCATATCGGAATCCGCATCAAGTGCCAGCTTCGCAAGCGTCCGCTGCGCATCCGGGCTCGCCAAATTCGAAAGTATCAGCATCGCGATCTTCTGTAGTTCGCCCTTTGAACTATCCGTCGCAACTGTGATAATCTGCCCCTGTGCCAGCCCAATATCTATAACCTTATTACGGCACTGTGAAAGCTTGAGCATCGCGTGAGCCGCCCTCATTGCGTACTGCGCCTTCGCCTCATCCGAAAGCCCGTTAGCTTCCGAAGCAAGCGCCTGCCCCAAATACTTTGCGACCAGGTCTGCCCCATCGAAACTTGCCGCCGGCCTCGACATAGCGATTGCCAGCGCCGAGCTGAATTTCACCGCCTGGTCGTCATAAACCAGAGCCGTTATTAATGGTTGCTGTGTACCTACCACATACATCAGCGACTTCTCACCACCGCTTGTGCCAAGTGCTTCCACTACATTAAGAACAACGTATCTTTCCTTCCTCGACATCGCCCTCGCCAGTGCCTGTTGCAAATACTCCGGCCCAGCCGTCGTCGCGTATGTCATCGCACTCGGATGGCTCGCGCCGAAGTATTCCGGCATAGCGATACCAGTCGATTGCGCACGGAAGAACGACGCTATCCAAAGCCCTATCGCCTTACCCGCGTTCGGATCCGCCTTTAGAGCGAATTCGCACGTCCGCATGGCCATAAGCTCATTATAATATTTTGGATTTACCTTTTCGCGTACCAGGGACTGCTTTTCCCCGTTCCAAAACCAGATATTCACAAAATTCACATCCATCGGCGGAGTCAGCGAATCCACTCGGTTATAATACTGCTCGCCAAGAAGATAGAAAAGCTCAGCCGAAGCAGTTCTCGCAGCCCCCGCATCTATCTTTGCCACATTATCCAGCGCCAAAGCCGCTATCTGGGGCGAATCACTCTTCTCTGCCACAAACTTCAGATAAGGCCCCGCCTGCGGGTATTTTATCTGACCAAGCGCCCGGATGATCTCGGATTTAACACCCACATCTTCCACCTGCAAAGCTGCCACCAACGGCCCAACCGCCTCTTTACCCAACTGACCTAGCGCCCAGACTATATTAGGCAGTTCATCGCGCCTTGCCGGATCCTGCATCGCCGATACCATGTAAACAACAGCATACTCGCCGGCGTTCTTGAGCCTCTCCAAAGCCGTAATCCTACCCCGGGCCGTCGTCGAAAGCCTCTTGATCTCTGCGTTAATGATCTGCGGATCACTCTTACGGGCAAACCTGCCCTGCTCAATTATCGCCAGTATCTTCGTGCTGACATCCGTAAGTTCATTCTTTGTCGAACTTAATTTCACGAGCAGTGCGTACCCGTTCGGGTTCTCGTTAGCCAGCTCAAGCATAACCAGCGGATCAGGATTTGACGCAACCAGCGCCTCCCCATAACCCTTAGCCAGGTCGAACTTATCTATAGCCGTATAGTGAAGAAAATCCGCCCAGTTGCTCTCAACCGTCGCCCCGACGCCCTTCACAGCCGGCAAAACACAAATTACCAGTGCGATCGCCAATAATCCTTTGAATTTCATACTCTCTCCAGCGAAAAAATTATGATAATGACGTTCGTAACGTATTAAAAACCAAAGCATTATAAAATATGCCCCACCGCTGTCAATCACAAAACAACCGCCCCCGGTTATGTAAAAAAATGTGCCAACGCTTTCGGATTAAGTGCTTTGTGGAACACTTTAGCCCTGAAAAGCCGCAATTACCAGCCCACGGTGGCAAATGGTAGCACAAGCATCCCGCTTGTGATTTTCAATCGAGAATTTGTGCGACATATCTCCCCCAAAATCATCGCGATCCGTCTTTAAATTTTTCTTCGTTTAGGCTTGTTTTGAATTTGTTTGTGATTTGGTAACTTGTCATTTGTAATTTGTTTCGGATTTCGAGCTTAGAGCTTCGGGTTTCTTGCGGCCACAGGCCGCGCCGTGATTCAGCCTATATCCTGGCCGGTATGCTCCGAATAGTACTGGGCAATTGCCTTCTCGCCCTGCTGCTCAATATTATCCATTGCGGAAAATATGCCTACTTTAAGCAATATAAGTATCGCAAAACAAGCTGCCGTCCCAATAACCGATCTGCCGTATTTCGCGATTACTTCCAGCCTCCCGGGCTCCACCCTTGCGATTCGGAGCCTCTCAGCAGGTACAGAATTCCTCAAACTGTGCTTAAGAACCCCAACAGCCTTTGTATTGGCTTTGGCAAGCAGGTCAAGACCGTGCGGCTCCGTTTTAAGCAGCGAAAGTCCAAGCTCCACCTTACCAATAGCTCCAAATCGTTTCTGGCAACGCGGGCACTGTGCAACATGATCCTGCACCCATTTGGATTCCCAGCCGGCGTATTTCGCCGCAAAATCGCTTAGCCGTTCCCTCAGCCGTCTGCATCTGGATATCTTGTTATTCATTCTTTTTACCCATCCAAAGAGCCAGAAGCTGCACCGCTTTAAACCTGTACACCCGCACCGTCCCGCTCGTCAGCCCCAGTATTCCCGCCACCTGCTCGTACTGCATCCCGCCAAGATCATGCATTACCAGCACATCGCGCAGCATTTCTGGAAGCTCAGCCATGTACTTTCGCAATTCCTCCCGAACATGGCCTGCATCAAAATCATTCTCAACCTCTTCCCCGCTTTTCAGAGCAATATCCACGGCCAGATTCTTTTTAAACCGCTCATCCATCTGCCTTCGCCGGATTATTGATATCGCCGTATTGCTTGCGGTTTTAAATATGTACGCCTTTGCGTTGATGGGTTTTAATCTTTCCCCGCAGTTGGCAAGCTGCAAAAACGTGTCCTGGTATGCGTCGCAAACGTCCTCTTCCCGGCCAAGTATCCGCCAAAGCATATTTACCAGCGCAGCTCCGTGCTCCTTTATAGTGCTAAGCACCCAGCTGTCGCTGCCCGAACCGACCAGCAGGCCGTCAAGATTTATCGCTGCACTTGCCGTTTTCGCATCCATCTCGAACCGATCTATTATCGTTTCCTGTATAAAGGACGCATTCACAAATACAATGTTAACAAAAAAAATAAAAAAATAAACCAATTAACGAATCCGCATCTCCGACCGTCTTATTAGTTGTAGCCAAGGAGAAAATACAAATTAATGGATAAGAAGAAACCACAACACAGCACCTCGGATGTCGTCGCCATAGTGGATGATTTGCTCAATAAAGCTGTCCAGGCCGGCGCCTCGGATATCCATTTTGAACCCGGCCCAAACGACCTCGCCGTCAAATTCCGCCTCGATGGCGTTCTGGATACAATCGAACGCCTCCCGAAAACCCTCACTGAAAACATTGTCGCCCGCCTCAAGGTCCTCGGCTCACTCCTTACTTACCGAAACGATATACCCCAGGAAGGCCGCATCGAAGTCACCCCCGAAAGATTCGACAAAGTCTTCGACCAGCGCCTCGCCGTCTTCCCGACCATCAATGGCCAGCGCGCAGTCGTACGGCTTTTCTACAAGCAGCCCCAACTCCTCGATCTCGCTACCCTCGGCTTTGCCCAGCCTGTACTCGAATCAATTAAGACAATCGCCGCACAGAACCAGGGCATCCTGATCGCCACCGGCCCAGCAGGCTCTGGCAAAAGCACAACTCTCGCTTCTATATTAAGGTACATTATCAGCAGCTGGCCCGGCAAAAGCATCGTCACCATCGAAGACCCCGTCGAGATTCGTATCGATGATGTCACACAAGTACAGATAACCCCACACGGCCAAATGACCTTCCCCACCGCTCTGCGTTCTCTCCTCCGCCAGGACCCCGAAGTCCTCATGATCGGCGAGATCCGCGATGCCGAAACCGCCAAAATCGCAATCGAAGCCGGCCTCACCGGCCATCTCCTGATGTCCACAATGCATAGCGGAAATTCCGCCGCCGCCCTCGTGCGTCTCCTCGAAATGGGTGCAGAACCCTATCAGGTAACCTCAAGCGTAAGCGCCGTACTAAACCAGCGACTCGTCCGCAAGCTCTGCCCCGCATGCAACACAAAAAACCAGTCCAAAGCTCCCGGCTGTAACCAATGCTTTAGCACCGGCTACCGCGGCCGCGCCCTCATCTGCGAACTTGTCGAACTTGACGGCCAGCTCCGAAAAGCCCTCCTCGCAAAATCCGACCTCGCCGCCCTCGAAGATATCTTAAAAAGCCGCGGCCACAAAACACTCCTCGACGACGGCCGCCGATTGATAGAAGCTGGCATCACTGATACCGCCGAAATCAATAGAGTCTGTGGTATTAATAGTTGAATATCAGGATGATAATATAATGGCAAATTTCCAATACAGCGCTCTCACAAATTCCGGCCGCCTCATGACAGGCACTATCGAAGCTTCGTCAACCCAGCAGGCCCAGGAACTCCTCACAGACATGAAACTCACTGTCAACGATCTCAGCAAAGTAACCGCCGTCCCCCCGCGCACTTCCATCGGCAAAGACGAATTCATCCTCTTCAACCAGCAGCTTGCCTCCATAACCCAGGCCGGCATACCGCTCGAAAAAGGCCTCCGCGAACTCGCGGCAGACATCCAGTCCTCAAAAATGCGCAAGCTCATAAACGAGATCGCAAATGAACTCGAAGCCGGCTCCGGTATCGAGCAGGCCTTTGCAAAAAGAGAAAAAACTTTCGGCCCCCTCTACGCCAAACTCCTCAAAGCCGGCGTAGAATCAGGCAGACTCGGCGAAATGCTCACAAGCCTCAATCGCCATCTTGAGATCGCCAACCAAACCCGCCGCATCGTCTTCGAGGCCATGATGTACCCCGCCATAATCTTCGTCTTCGGCGCCTTCATCGTTACCCTCATCTTCCTCCTCATCATACCCCAGTTCTCTTCCATCTTACTAGACATGGCCGGCTCCGACGCCCAGCTACCCGCCCTCACAAGAGCCATCATGCACATCCCATCCGGAATTGTCCCCTTCTGGCTTATATCAATCGCGATTGTGATATTAATACTCCTCCTCCGCTCCGTCCTCAACACTTTCCCAGCCGGCCGAAAGATCAAAGAAGAATTCTGCATCCGCGTCCCCGTCCTCGGCCGCCTCTATTATCACAGCGTCCTCGCACGCATCGCCGAAGCCATGTCCGTCCTCATCAAATCCGGCTCCGACGTCCCCTCCGCATTAACCCTCGCCGCCCAGTCCTCAGCCAGCCGCCTCGCCGACATCGACACCTCGATGCTCTCCGCCCAACTCCAGCAAGGCAGAAACATTCTCGAAGCCGGCCAGCTCTGCCGTTTCCTCCCTCGAATATTTCTCTTTTCCATCGCCCTCGGTTCCCAGCGCAACCAGCTCACCGAAAATCTCGAAGGCCTCGGCCAAATGTATTCCCAGCAGGTCTTCTCCGCCCAGGCCCGCCTCCAGGCCGTACTCCTGCCGGTTATGCTCATCGCCGTCGGAGCATTCATCGGCATAACAGTCCTCGGCGTCTTTTTGCCCATTATAAAAATAGTCACTACACTAATGTAAGGCCGCCCCATGCTGCTATTGATTAGCTTGATATTACTTGTACTCTTAATTTACCTCGCGGTGAAAACGCCCGGCATCGCCCTCATCGCCTCTGTAATCTCAACCGCTTTCCTGTTCGCCTCTGCTCTATACATCGAAGACGTACCCGGCCTCATCGCCGCCCCGTTCATAATCATAATTACCCTCATCACCATCATCTCCGAAAACCGCCGCCGCGAACTCGACCAGTGGCCCCAGAGATGCGCAAAACCTCTGCTCATTTTCTTCGTGCTCGTTGCGACAGTAACACTCTCCGCCTGCTTTGGAATAATCATGTTCTTCTTCGGCCTCCTCCTTATGCTTACGTCTGTTGCAATAATTGCTATCTTTTCAACTTCGCGACTTTCAATTACATCCGAAGTCGTCGCCACCCTCGCCGCATGCACCCGCCAGAATATGCCCCTCGCAACCGCCGTAGAATTCGCCTCAGACAGATCCAAAACCGAACAGTCCCGCACCCTCCGCCGCATCTCAAAATGGCTAAGTGAAGGCTATTCCGTCACAGATTCCATTAAGCACGGCTTCGCCCGCTGCCCCGGCTACGTCCTTTCAATGATCTCCGCCGCCGAACCGATCAACCAGCTCCCCCAGATGCTAGCGTCCCTTCAGCAAGACCTCGCCGAAAAAGCCGCCCAATCCCGAAGATTACAACCCATCCACCCTCTCTACCCCGCCATGCTGCTCGTCATCATCTTCCTTATAATCTCCGGCCTGATGTATTTCGTCATACCTAAATATGCTGCACTCCTCGGCGACTTCTCCGTCCAGTTGCCAAAAGCCACCATTATACTGTTTCAGATCATCCGCCCCGCCTGGGATACCAAAATCATGCCCATAGTGCTTCTAACAGGCTTTATCGTCGCAATAATCGCAATACGCGTCCGATTCCGCCCCCGCCACCCCCAGCACCCATATCTCCTCTCGCGCATCGGCGATTTTCTCAAGTGGCACCTCCCCTTCCTCCACTTCTTTGAATTCAACCAGTCAATGGTCCGCATCCTTGAAGTACTTCGCCTCTCCCTCCGCGCAGGCCAAACCATCGACTCCGCCGTCAGCGCAACCCTCTCCCTGGATGTCAACCAGGTAATCCGAAATCGCCTCCGCTGCTTTCTCACCTACATCCAGACCGGCCATGACGTCGCCGATTCCGTAAGAAAATGTTCACTGGGCAAACCCCTCGCCTGGGCAATGTCCGATACCATCAATCTCACCAACACCCTAACCCTACTTGAAACCGTCGAATCTCATTACCGCACCAGCTACAACTATAAACTCAATCTCGCCAGGTTCATTTTCTGGCCAATGCTCATCGTCGCCATCGGCGTCATGGTCGGCCTGGCCGTCTACGCGATTTTTATTCCAATAGTAACAATACTCAGCCACCTTGCAGGAATGTACCCATCATGAGAAAATACACTATGATGATCAAAAACAAAAAAGGCTGGATCATGGCCGAAGTCATTACCGCGATGACCGTCCTTGGCATCGTACTCGTCGTCTTCGCCGCAACCCTGCACACCTTCGGCCGTTTCAACGACATCCAGCTCCAAAAACAAAGATGCATCTCATCCGCACAGGCCCAGCTCGATTCCATCGCCCTCACCGGCTCGCCCATTCCCAAAACCGACTTCAGCCGCCTCTGGCCAAGCGTAACAACCGTCACCAGCATCACAAACGGCACCGGTCAGTGGCAAGGCCTCAAACTCATCAAAGCCCAGTCCTCCTCCCCCGCCCGCGGCAGAAAAAAGCCCGTCACCATCGAACTCACCCGCTACATCGCGCCAAAGGAGCTTGCAAAATGAAAAAGGCCTTTGCCCTGGTCGAAATTATAGCCCTACTGGCCGTTCTCGTCGCGCTGGGCCCGGTACTCAGTTCACTTTTCCGAACGGCTCTCCAGGAAATCCCCCTCTCCGTAAAAGCTGTCGATTCCGATGCGATTGTATCTTCGCTTATAGACAAGATCGCCGCCGATACCTCACTTGCCCTCACCGCCTCAGCCCCAAAACCTCAAGACCCCAACACATCCGTCCTGCTCATCCAAACCCCAACCAATTCGGTACGATACCTCTTCGCAAAAAAAATGATAACCCGCCAACTCGCCGACGCAAATAACCCATCAATATTTTCCGATGACATAATTTTTGAGCCTTCAAATGCCCAAATAGAGTTCCGCATCGCCCCCATCAACGGCCTCCCTTCCATCCAGATCACAAGGTCAATACAATACAAATACCTCGGCCGCCTGCGGAAAAAATTCGCCAACTCACATATTTTTTTCATTGCCCCGCAGCTTGGAGAAGCAAAATGATAAATCGAAAACGCAAAGGCGCTGTCCTTATATTAGTCCTCAGCCTCATCTCGCTCATCGGCATCCAGACCGCCCTGCTAACTGTTGGTTCATCAACGCTTCTCCGCAGAACCAACAATGACATCTTGACTGCATGCGACCGCAACCTCGCCGTCAGCGCCTCAGCCTGGCTCAAGCTCAACTCCGCCCACCTCGCCCCAGATAAATCCGTCGACCTCGAAACCACTCAATTAAAAAACCACTCCCGGAAATGCTCACTAAAAATCCAAAACACCCCCGCTGCCACTCTAATTTCCACCTTAGCCCAAGTAGGCCGCCAAAAACAAGCCCACCAATACACAATTCCCCTCCACTGATAACTGACCACTTGGAAATTGAACCTTAAAAGCGTTTTCGCGCATGCATCGCCGGGCCAAAAGAATCCTGTTTGCATTACCACTGTTCAGTCAACCTGATGTTTGCAAAAAAAAAGAGGCAAGTTGTTATACTTGCCTCTTAAAAATTGAATAACTTGTAATTATTTGCGTCTGGCGAGCAGCAATCCGCCAAGGCCCAGCATCGCCATCGTCGCCGGCTCAGGGATCATTATCTCGAAGTGACTTGTTCCGCTGGCCGAATCTAAAGCCGATAATGTGAATTTATATTGAGATTGAATACTCGAAACTGCTCCGGTTATTGTAGCCCAATCAGTGTAAAGTGGCGTGACATCATTAACTGTAGTTGTAGTTCTACCAGTAGTGAAGCTGTTGATCAGGTCGCCGAAAACCGAAGTACCATTGTAAATAGCCTCGTAATTTTTACCCGCATACAAACCGGTAACAGCCGCTCCGTTAGTACCACCTGTCAAAGTCAATCCTGCCGTTGCATAAGCAAGAGGATTGATGATTGTTGGAAACGAGACAACGCTGGAATTCAGCACAAATGTTGTATCTGCCGCGCCGGCAGTAACTGCGAAATTGAGACGGACGTAAGGATCGAAATCAACTTCAAAGCCCAAGCTGTCGATAGTCCCAATTACCTCATTACCGTTCATAATGTTATAAGGCGCACTAAGCGACCATGAGTAAATGGCCTCCCCAGTCACTGGATCCACATTTCGCACCCAATCAGTTGCCAGAATTTGGATATCGAACGGTACTGTCGTCTCGCCGACCGTTACTCCCCCGCTGATAGAAGTATCTTGGCCCGGATATTTATCCCAGCCGTAATGATTGCCTTCTGCCAACACGGAACAAGGAAATGCCAATACACCCGCAATACAAATCCACATTAAAACCGATTTAATTCTATTCATATTCTCCTCCAAAAAATTTTGCTTTTGAGGTAAGGAGGGTAGAGTTGAATCGGGTCAGAAAAATACAGAGTTGTTCTCTTCTCCTCAAAAAAAAATTACCTTGCCGTTTATTATACCTCTGAATGAATAGTTTGCAAGAAAATTGTTGCGTAAGATTTATTTTTTGTCGTTTAATGGGATTAATTTAAGCTTCTCGACGCAGATATAGGCTATTTACCCCAAAATATGCACTTCTGTGTTAAAATAGGCAAACCAATCTGCCCAAGCCACAAACTTTTTTGATAGCTTAATTCAAACTCTAATTAAAGAACCAAAATTCCGCAAGTCCCTCACCCTGTACCCCATGCGTCCACTTGGCACACCCAATTTTAGTCTCGTTGTCGTCCGCGCAAGATATTATAATTATTTTAATTCACGGCTAACCGGATATGAGCCTGGCCGAATTAAATTTGAATGTTAATTCATTTAAAAAGCCATGGGAGAGATCAATGAACGGACGTGGAATTAAAGTCATCGTGATAGCTCTGCTGCTTGTGGTTCTTTTCGGCTGTAAGCGTAAACCCGAAAAAGAGGGGCCTCAATACGGTACAAAACCTTCATCCACAAATATTACTATCTATCATTTTGCAACTCATCCACTTCACAATCCTGCCAAACTTCTGATCGCGTATCAGCCGCTCATGGATTATTTAAATGCAAGATTCAAAGGCGCACGCTTTACATTGCAGGCATCTCGAGACTATGCGGATTTTGAGCAAAAGTATAAGACACGCAAGCCCGAGTTCATCCTCCCAAATCCCTGGCAAACTCTTCAGGCGATGAATGTCGGCTACAACGTAATCGCCATGGCCG
>Ga0208789_1000777_pt1 | contig 24456 bp, 20 predicted proteins | sample Methanotroph_Enr_FD_187368 | JGI IMG/M metagenome (GOLD analysis project Ga0208789, IMG submission 187368) | Enriched soil microbial communities from Old Woman Creek wetland in Ohio, USA - Methanotroph_Enrichment_5 (SPAdes) (version 2) | ecosystem: Environmental > Terrestrial > Soil > Wetlands...
AAAATCTTTTGTTGCGGAGTCTTGGTCATAATACTCTGTGTTTGAAAATCTTTTTCAAAACTACCATATTTTCGCCGCCACTCGGTTATCGTACCATGTCCTTGAATACCATATTTTCGCATGGCTGCTTTTACTCCAATAAATCCACTTTCAACTTCCCGGACCACTGCCAGTTTGAAACTCATCGAATAATCTCGCTGTGTACGTTTGTAATACAAGCTTTTGTAATCTTCTTTCATAGTGTTACTCTTTTCTGTGTAACGCTATTTCAGGAAAAAGCACATAAAATCTAGATAAGGCTGAACGGGAAACCATTCAGCCTTTTTTATGCTTATGGATTTGCAACATTTTTGGGGATCGCCAGTCTAATCGGGTAAGTGAACGAGATCAAGGAAAACATACAGACAGATCGGTATTGGATTGACAAGGTTTTGGGCGGCGACACCAATGCCTTTGCATCGATTATTCAGAACACCGAAGGTTTGGTTACCCAAATCGTTTTTAAAATGATTAGTCGTGCCGAAGACCGGAAAGACATTGCTCAGGACATTTATCTAAAAGCATTTAAAAGCTTGCCCGGATTCAGGTATCAATCGAAGCTTTCGACCTGGATTGCACAGATTGCCTACAACACTTGCCTCTCTTATCTTGAAAGAAAAAAGCTGGTTTTGCTTGATCAAGTTCAGGAGAATAATGATCCCGATGAAGAATCGCTGGAACTTGCAAACAAAAAGTCGGTCGTTAACTTATTCAATTCGACCGAAAATGACATTTTTCAACGAGAGCTGAACGAAATCCTAAAATCAGAAATCGAACAGCTTTCGCCTCTACACCGCACTTTAATTACCTTGTACCATAACGAAGAACTGAGTTACGAAGAAATAGCTCGCATCACACAACTTCCGGAAGGAACCGTTAAAAGTTATTTGTTCAGGGCAAGGCGATCATTAAAAGACAATTTATTACGCAAATACAAAAAAGAAGAGCTATGATAGACGGACATCTTTCTGAAAATGATATTCAGCAATACGTTTCAGACTCGTTGCATTGCGAACAATCCATCAGGGAGCACATCAAATCGTGCTATATCTGTAAAGAGAAAGCGGAGACTTATCAAATTCTGTTCTCAGGAATTCAGCAACAGCAAAAACCTGAATTCGACTTCAATTTAGCTGATTTGGTAATTGCCCAACTGGAGCAACCGAAACGCTCTTTTTCTACCAGCAACGTAGTCGCTTACCTGCTTTCCTCCACCGCAATAATGGCCGTATTGATTTCATGCTTCCTGTTTCACGAGAATTTGTCAGGTTTGTTTATCCGCTATTCCAATCTGCTTCTTTATTTGTTCCTAGCTATTACCGCTGTGGCTCTTCTGTTTCAGTGCATCGAAATCTGTAGAAAATACAAGAAACAAATCGGTGTTTTGAATATATCCTGAATGTTTTGCAACAATACACATACATACCAGTCTAATCGATTACAAACAAAAAAACATACAAAATGAAAAGGCTCATTCTTCTATTCCTTGCATTTACAACTCCTTTTTTAGTTTCCGCCGAAGATTACCATTTCACCGAAGGAACTTCATTTTCGAGACCATTATTCGAAATTTCAGCAACAATTTTTGCTGCTTGGTTAGTGATTAATTTTTTAATTTCACTAGTCCGGATAATCTTGGACAATCGACTAAAATTAAAAATGGTTGAAAAAGAGGTTTCGGATAAAGTAGCAGAACAAATTCTTCAACCGACGAAGAACGACAGCAAAAGCCAGGCATTCAAATGGTTTCTGATTTTAGCCGGAATGGGAATCGGATTAGGCCTCGTGAGTGCTACTACACCATTCGGAATACACTCGATCGCAATCATCGTCTGCTGCCTTGCCCTGAGCTTCCTTGGATATTTCTCGTACCTGAAACGATCAGAAAAGTAAAACCTAAATAAATAATGATTTAAGATGGAATAGCCATGTGTACAACAGCCCGCACAACCGGAAATGTATAAATGGCTATTCCATGAGGTTGAAGTATAACTCAAAAAGATGACGTTAATACCAGAATGTAAAACATTAAACAAAAATTTATACTCATGAGAACGATAAAAAACATATTCGCAGTACTGATCATCCTCGTACTTGCAGGTTCATGCCATCACAACGGAAATACAATCATTGTAAACAATGGGAAAGACAAGCTTGAAATCAATTATACCGGTGAAATCAAATTTACTGATGATGAGGCTGCCATAAAAAGCATGTCAAAAAATAGCTATTTGAAATACTGGAAAAATGACATGAAATTACGGGTCAAATGCAATGTCAATGGAGAACTTACCTACGAGATGTTCGACAATGGCCGGAAATTAAATCCGGAAGATGCCGAAGGCAAAAAGTTTTTGGCCGAAGCCATTCAGGGAATGATTTCAGTGGGGTTTGATGCCCAGGGCCGAATGAAGCGCATTGTTGAAAAAGGCGGTCTCCGTGCTTTACTGAACGAAGTAGATCGCCTGGACAATGACTTCATCAAAAGCATGTACCTCGAAAACCTGATTACCAGCGATAGCATTCACCCCGAGCAGGTAACCGAAATCGCAAAAAAGATAGGGACACAAATCGGTTCCGATTTTGAAAAAGGGAAATTACTTCAGAAGTTTTCACCGACACAGTTGAAAGACTCACTAACCTCAAAAGCTTATTTCGAGGCAGTTATAAGTGTTGGTTCCGATTTCGAAAAAGCCAATGCCCTGAAGCACATCATCAAGCAACCTCTCTCCAAAGAGCAGTTTAACTCAACACTAAGCGCATCAAACACTGTCGGTTCCGATTTCGAAAAAGCAAATATTCTGAAAGAATTACTTCATCAGGAAATAGTGGCAGGAGAAAATTTAAGTCCATTTTTAAATTCGGCAGATCACGTCGGGTCTGATTTCGAGAAAGCGAACATCCTGAAAGAATTGATAGATAATAAACAGTTTGAAGGCGAAAATTTTACGAATTTACTAGGCTCGATTAATCGCGTCGGGTCGGACTTTGAAAAAACAAATCTGCTCAAAAAGCTGGCCAATAAAGAGCTTCAAACTGAAGAACATTGGATTGGACTCATCAATGAAACAGCAAAGATCGATTCTGAATTTGAAAGAGGAAATGTATTGGTACAGATCGCAGGTAAAATGCCAAAGAGCGAACAGGTAAAAACAAGCTACATGAATGTTGCAAAAACCATCAATTCGGAAGTGGATTACGGAAGGGTTGTAAAAGCAATAGATTAACACATTAAGCTTTGATTAATTGAGGACTAACAACCTGTGACCGATGTGTCACCAGTTCAAAGCTGCTAATAAGTAAAAATTTGAATGCCGAGTGGGATAACCTGTTCGGCATTCTGATTGTTATAAACACTGCATTTTCAAAGAAACCAAATCCTTGATAAATTTTCAGTCATAGGCGATTCAAAAAAAAATTGTATATTTTCACACAAAACTAAACCGAAATGAAAAAATTGTTCCTTTTATCTCTTCTTTGCTCAGCTTCGCTATGGAGTTGTGCCAAAGACAAGAAATCTGAAATTAATATAGAAATTCCAGTTTCGGGCAACTACGAGTTGGTTTGGAGCGATGAATTTGATTACAACGGACTACCAGAAAGTAAGAAATGGAGTTACGACACCGATGGAAACGCCAATGGATGGGGAAATAATGAAGCTCAGTATTACACAAGTGGTCAATTGAAAAACTCGGAAGTAAAAGATGGCTTTCTTTACATTAACGCCATCAAGGAAAATGCCGGAGACAAAAAATATACTTCAGCCCGCCTGATTACCAAATCGAAAGGCGATTGGCTCTACGGGAAAGTAGAAGTGCGGGCAAAACTACCTGATGGAAAAGGAATGTGGCCGGCCATCTGGATGTTGCCTACCGACTGGACTTATGGCGGCTGGCCTGCAAGCGGCGAGATCGACATCATGGAAAATGTGGGATACGATCCATATATCATTGTAGCATCGGCACATACCCAATCGTACAACCATGTGCAAGGCACACAGAAAAATGCTACACTCACAATTTCCGACTGCTACACTCAATTCCATAACTACATTCTGGAATGGGACGCTAACGAATATCGGGTTTACGTGGATGAAAAACTGTATTTCACCTTTAAAAATGAAGGCACTGGATATAAAGTATGGCCGTTTGACAAGCGTTTTCACCTATTGCTGAATGTGGCCGTTGGCGGTAATTGGGGAGGGCAACAAGGTATTGACGACGGCATTTTCCCACGTTCAATGGTGGTCGATTATGTCAGGGTATATCAGAAAAAATAATATCGAGGGGATAAACAAAATCTTAAAACGACAGAGATCAACCAACTTAATATGACCAATATGAATTTACTTTTCACTTTACTGATATTGCTTTGGGGCTGTGCCAATAACTCCAAAAGCGATAAAGTTTCCAACCAGCCAAATTCTAAAGGTGAAATGATTAAAACACAAGTTGAAGCCTGGGTGACCAGTCCATTGGATAATGTGCTGTTCCAAAAACAAAATACAAGCCTGAATTTCGCCAGTACGAGCAATCAGAATCCAACAATCACGGTTGATACCACTGCAACTTTCCAGACCATTGACGGTTTTGGGAATTGCTTAACCGGTGGAAGCGCCACGTTGCTCAACCAGATGGACAATGCCAGCAGGGCTCAGATCCTGAAAGAACTTTTTGCCACCGATGCAAACAACATTGGGATCAGCTACCTGAGAATCAGCATCGGAGCATCCGACCTGAGCGATCATTTGTTCACTTACAACGATCTGCCTTCGGGACAAACCGACGTCAACATGGACAAGTTTAGCCTTGAAACTGAAAAAGCCGATTTAATTCCGGTTTTGAAAGAAATCCTGACCATCAACCCGAACATCAAAATTATGGGATCGCCATGGACAGCGCCTGTCTGGATGAAAACCAACAATTTATTTAAAGGAGGAAGCCTGAAACCGGAGTACTTTGATGCCTATGCCAAGTATTTCGTGAAATATATTCAGGGAATGAAAGCGGAAGGAATTACAATCGACGCCATTACCGTTCAAAACGAGCCGTTGCATCCCGGAAATACTCCGAGCATGTACATAACAGCAGCAGATCAAGCCGATTTTATCAAGAAGAGCCTTGGTCCTGCATTCGCTGCTGCAAATATTAAAACCAAAATTATCGTTTACGACCACAATGCCGACCGGACAGATTACCCACTTCAGATTCTGAACGATCCGCAAGCCGCCAAATATGTCGATGGATCAGCCTTTCACCTTTATGCCGGATCGATTGACGATTTGAGCAAAGTTCACGATGCTTACCCGAACAAAAACCTCTATTTTACCGAGCAATGGATAGGAGCTCCGGGGAATCTGGCTGGCGATCTGTCATGGCATATCCGTACCCTGATTATTGGTGGAACCCGCAACTGGTGTCGGAACGTGCTGGAATGGAACCTGGCTGCCGACCCATCGAACGATCCGCATACCAACGATGGCGGATGCGACCGGTGTTTGGGCACCGTAACAATCAAAGGAAATGTTGTAACGCGCAATCCGGCTTATTACATATTGGCCCATGCGGCCAAATTTGTTCGCCCGGGTTCGGTCAGGATAAACTCTAATTTACCAGTTAATTTGCCAAATGTTGCTTTTAAAACACCTGAAGGTAAAATGGTATTGATCGTTCTGAATGATGCCGAAACTATCCAGAATTTCTATATCAGTTTTAATGGTAAATCAGTCGCGACATCGCTCTCAAAAGGCTCGGTAGGTACATTTGTTTGGTAACGATCTCAACTTTGATTCCATATCTTTGTTTCCATTCCTGAAATCAATATAAAAAGCCATGATCATCGTTATCTCACCGGCCAAATCGCTGTACGACCGCTGCCCTATTCGTTTTGACAAGTATACTGAGCTTGACTTTTTGCCTGAAGCCGAAAAAATTGTTTCGGTAATGAAGAAGAAAAAACCAGATCAACTGGCCAAATTAATGGATATTTCGCCCAAGTTAGCTGAATTAAACTTTCAACGGTTTCAGGCTTGGACTACTCCTTTTACTCCTGAAAATTCATGGCAGTCGGTGTTGATGTTCAATGGAGATGTTTATCAGGGCTTAAAAGCTGAAACCTTTTCTGCTTCTGATTTTGAAATCGCTCAGCAAAAACTACGGATTCTTTCAGGAGTTTACGGACTACTAAAACCTCTCGATTTGATTCAGCCATACCGTTTGGAAATGGGAACCAATGTGTCGGTTGCCCGAAAGAAAAATTTATACGATTTCTGGAAAGTTAAAATTACAGCAAAACTTAATCAGGAATTGGAAGAAACTGACCAGAAACTCTTAATCAACCTAGCATCTACCGAGTATTTCAGCGTCCTTGACACGAAGAAATTAAAAGCCCGGATCATTACGCCTTCATTCAAGGAAAACAAAAATGGCAAGTACCAGATGGTTTCCTTTTTTGCAAAACGGGCACGCGGTTTGATGAGCCGGTTTATCATTCAGAATAATATTTCGGATCCTGAAGAAATGAAAGCCTTTGATTGGGAAGGTTACTATTTCAACAACCAACTTTCAGGAGAAAACGACTGGGTGTTTACGCGATAAAAGGTTTCAAAGTTCAAGTTCTAAATTTGCCGTCAGCGATTATCATTAAGTCATTGATAGTCAATTAGTGTAAACCAAATCCATCTTATTTTGATTGAGTCGATTCGATAATTTTAAACAAGTCCTGAGGTTTTTCGCTGAATGCTTCTTGAAATAAATACACCGAAACCACAATAAAGGCAATAAAACCCAAAACAATAAGAATTTGCGTCCATGATGTTTTTTGGATCTGATGCCGGTCTTTAATCTCGCAAACTTCGCCAGGGCAATACCGGGCTTTCTTTCCGTAATACCAACCATAAAACAGGCAACCCAAACAAATTCCAAACGCCGATTCGAAGAGTAAAAATATCAGGCAGATCAGGCATATTAAGCCAGTAATTGGGCTGTATGAGTTGACGAAGACTACCAGAACCAACATAATCACAACCAATATCAGGCCAATTACCCAGGCAAACTTTTTTTGAGCGGCACCCACATATTCGGGAGTCTGCCTACGGACAATCAATCGGCCGATAATCAAGGTTGGCGAGAACTTCGGATTGATAAACACTCGAATAATAAAATCGACCAGAAATGCCAGTATAAAATACTTCAGCATAACAAAACTCCCTTTCATTATGGCCATCAGTACCGACAGAAAAGCCCAAACAAATAATATTCCGGCAGCGGCCCGTATTTCCCGTTCGTTTAAAACCGGAATTTCGTAGCCTTCCACGTCTTCACCAAATTTGATCACTTTACTCATTTTTTTTTAGTTTTAGTTCAACATCCTGAAATCGAACAAAAAAGATACGAAATAGTTTCGAATAAGCAATCCTGAAAAATCCTACATTTTCGTATGGATGATCTACAAGAACCTACAAGAATGTAGTCTATTCAATAAACTCATATTCATTATCAACATATTAGATAAGTGGCAGTATTTTTGAATACCGGTTCCCTATAATCTGAAATTCTGAACTATGAAAGCAGAAGAAATTGGTGAACTTGAGATCTTAGTAAACAAACTAAAATTTAGAGCCGGGCAAAAAGCAAGCGATCTTCACGATTTAATTGAAGACCGCTTAATGACAGACTTTGAAGACATTCAGTCTTTCGCCGAAATTGCATACTTGGCATGCAAAGAATGGAGTACAAAAAACAAAGAGCTATTGGCAGCCAAACAGAACCTTGTGAATAGTTGAACCATTCTATTTTCAAAAATTGCAGGCACTCAAATGATTTTCTGAATCAGTATTTTAATCTTTTTAGCAACACTGGTGTTATAGATTTGCATGAAACCATTAAAATTTCTGATATGGAAATCTTTGACAATGAAGGAAATCTGAAGTTTATTTTGGAGGCAATCAAAAAAGCTGATACGTTTTATAACCTCTTCAAAAAAGAGTTTTCAACATTAATCTACCATATAGTACAGGAGTTTTATCCGGAGACAATGCCGGGTGACGAAATTGATGAGTTGCTGCAAGCTTATGCCGTAGCGATTCTAAATGCGACTGAGTCTGTAATCGATAAAGATCGGAATTATCCTTCGTACCGGTTGGAAGAGGAATTGGCTACAATGAATCAACTCACATTGAAACTATCTAAACCAGAAGAGAATAATACCTTCAGGGAAGCTGTTCATTTAAAGGCAAAAGAGCTAATGGTCAACTATTTTTCAGGCATTTTCGACTTATCATCAACTGGATTCCTCTTACTTGAGAAAAACGCTAAGTTGTACAACTTGGAGTTTGCTTCAAGTTTTGACAGCCTTATCAAACCAACATAAACTCATAAATATCAACAACTTAAACCTTTTACCTCCATTTGATCCCAAATTTCTGATAATTCAAAAGAAACAAGAATTATTGCTTAATGAACTTCATACTGTATCCATCAGCAAGCCTTACAAAGTATATGCCTTTACGAAAGTTTGAGACATCAAATTTAGCCTGAGATTCAATGACTACTTTTTCGATCAGTTTCACACCAACGGCATTGTATATTGACACCATAGAATTATCCATTGTAATGCCACTTATAGTCAATTCTGTTTGAACTGGGTTTGGATAAAGTTGAACTTTATTTTCGTCGTTCGAAAGCAAGGGGGCGGAAACTGTCAGAACTAAAAAACCAACAGCCCTGTTTCCCATTTGATCAAGCGCTGCAATCTCTATTTTGTTGCTTGATTTTGCTGTAACTTCAAAAGTAAAAGGTATACTTTTCAGTGTTTGAGGCTTGTGCACAACCTCACCTACTTTTACCCCGTTCACCAAAATCTCATACGACTTTAATGGGGTATCACCTGCAAAAGCATTATCCCAAATAATTGTGTTTCCTTCATTTCGTAGATTTCGGGGTTTAGTCAATCCAACTTTCGATGCCTGAAAATAATTGGAAGCAGGTTTTAATGCTTTGGCTAGTCCTTCAATTCTTACGCGCTCAATTTCTGAGATTCCATTGGGCTCCATTTGCGCTGCATTTAAATTCTGAATTAACTGGCATTTCAGCGGATCTTCATCGATATGGCCAATTCCTATGATGGCCGTATGAACTCCTGGGGTGGTTAGTGTATATTCGATGAGTGGCCGACTTGGCAACTCCGATGTTCCTATTTCACGGAATAAATCTGTAGAAGAGCCAGACCAACGTGGGTCTTTATGATATAGAGCAGCATCTGCAAATACCTTCATTCCAATGATTCCCATTCCTTTGGCTGAGGCAACGGGGATCACATTGTTTTGCATGCTGTATTTGGTTTTATCGTTTGCGTTGATAGCTACCAACATGGCTTCAAGTATTCCAAATTCATCACGTTGAATCATATCAACCATGACTGGCGGGCTAGCATGGCCTGAAAATCCAATGTGCCTGATCAACTTTTCATTTTTTGGATTCATACCAGTAAGGTTCGTGCCATCGCGATAATCACGCAATGCCACCAATGCTCCAAAATTTCCATTGGGGTCGAGTGGAGTTTCCAATCCTTCATAAAGCACATCCACTTCATCAGTACTGTTCAGATTATGTATCAGTATCATATCCAGATAAGCACCTTCAGGATACCCACCTTTATTGTCACCGTAAATTTGGGTAAGCGATCTCTTTAAATCGTCAACTGCACACTTTACAGAAGAACCCCCATTTGATGCATTTGTAACATATGCACGTTCCGGATATCCGGGTTTACCCCATCTCATATTTGTTTTGCTGGTTAACCAAATTGATTTTCTAAGGTTTTCGTCATAACCTGATTCGCCAGGTATCAGCTTTAATGTTTTAAAAGCTTTATTGTAATTTAATTGACTTCCTCCATATACATTCGAGGTGTCAAAATAATTTATTCCGAGATTAACTGCCTTAACAATTATGGCAACCGGATCAACGTCTGATGGAGTCCACTGAATTGCACCCTGTCCGCCCAGCCCCATAGTAGTTACTTCAAAATTGAAGTTCCCAAATTTACGCTTTGCAATGGAAGACAAGGGTTCTACAGCCATAGCGTCTCTTACCGATGATCCCCGATTACTCAGATTTAAAGGGAAAAATGAAACCCCCGCTGTACTTACAATAGAGGCCTTAATAAATTTACGTCGTGATAAAGGATTATGTTTTGAGTTACTCATGCCATCAAATTATTAATTGGTTAAAATTAGGGAATATCCGGGAATTGGCAACTTTACTCATCCAATTACGTAAATTATTGGGAAAGTGCGCTTTAACCTCTCATCGATATTGTGGATAATCAAGTCTAACTTCAGTTTTAAAAGTGCTCCCTTTGATTCGCTTCAGTACTCCGGGGTACCGGTTTTAATAACAACCAGGATTCGCAAAAGTTAAAAAAAAAACAGTCCCCAAAAAGTAAATCTACTGCACCATGCTTTCCATGAACTATGACTAATCATTGTTTGAGCGCCAGCGGCAACGAGGGGTTGTTTGTTTTGCGTCTGTGACGCCGTGCCGTATTAATGCAAAGTTCAAAACTTTTAACCATTTACCCCTCGTTTCAAACGAGGGGCAGACACTCAACCCTATTCATTCCTTAGCACTTGCACTAAGTTCTGTTTAAAAGCCAGCCGAATAGCCAAAACGAATAAAAAAGCAACGAAATAATTAGGGTAAAGCTAAGCTCATTCGGAGTAATGTTGTTATTGGATTGAATTACCCATGCAATAATAAGCCATTTTTGAATTAACGCTTTATCAATCAGAAAAAGAATCAATATATGCAGAAAAGATTTACTCTACTAATCGTCATCTTCCTGGCAGGGGTAATCGGAGTTCACGCGCAAAGCATGGTACTCAAAACCAAAGATGGTATAATAACTACCAAATCGTTGAGAACATTAAAAAAATTTACCTTTTCGAACAACAGCCTGATGTTAAGCTACCTGAGTGGCCCGATAGAAACCTACAGTTTGGACAACATAAGCAAACTAACATTTAAATCGGTTGTAACCGGCGTCGATAACCTAAGCCTGACAGGCGCGGGAGTCATGAAAGTATATCCCAATCCAGTGAGCGATATCGTGTACATCCAAAATGCACCTGAGACTGATTTTACTGTTTCAATTTATCGGATGAATGGGGTTTTGGTACTCACCACCAAATTAAGCTCAGGGACTAAATCCATCGATGTCAGCTACCTGTCAAGTGGATTATACCTGTTGAACGTGAATAGCCGGACATTTAAATTCGTTAAACTATGAGGAAATCCATACTTCTTTATCTTGCCTTGGTTTGCAGTGTAGCTTTGCTTGCCCAGGAAAAAATGTATGTCCATAAATCAGATAAAACTTCATCTGAAATCTTGATTTCCCAAGTCGACAGTATCTATTTCAGCTCCGATGGATCGAAAGCTTTCTTCAGGATAAGCGGGCTACTCTCTGAATATGCAGTGTCTGAAATCGACAGTGTTTCGTTTATTGACTATTCGAGCACGATTTTCGTCACTTATAACGGAACAACCGCTTCGGTAGTCAACCCGCTGGCTACAAAAGGAGTTTCGGTAACCGTAAATGGCGCCGATGTTACGGTTAACTCAACTTCGGATAATACTGAAATAACCTATAGCCTGAAAGGTACCGCAGCGGAAGGGATGTTTAAAGTTTACAGCACATCGAAATTTAACCTGAAATTGAATGGCGTAACCCTGGCCAATTCAGACGGCCCGGCAGTGAACATTCAATCGAAAAAGAAGTGTAACATCACGCTCGAAGAAGGAACAACCAACTCGCTCACTGACGGAAGTACCTACGCCACATCAACTGAAGATCAGAAATCTACACTCTTCAGTGAAGGGCAGATTGATTTTGACGGACCCGGAAGCCTAACTGTTAAAAGCAATTCGGCTCATGCCATTTGCAGCGACGATTACATCGACATTCAGGGTGGTAACATTACAGTCTCGGGCGCAACTAAAGACGGGATACATGCCAACGATTACTTTGAAATGAACGGAGGAACATTGAATGTGACTTCGACAGGCGATGGCGTGGAATGTGAAAGCGGCTATATCCTGATTTCAGGAGGAAGCCTGACTTCAGTAAACAACTCGGCCAATACCAAAGGTTTAACATGCGACAGCACCTTAGCAATTACTGGTGGAACCATCAAATTAACTTTGGCCGGGAACCAGTCGAAAGGAATTAAAGCAGACCAAAAAATGCTGTTCAGCGGAGGCGATATTACCATCAATAATTCGGGCGGTGTTGCGCTGATTGCAACGGGTTCAGGTTTTGACCCGGCTTACAGCAGTGGGATTAAAGCTGATACTGATGTTGAAATAAGTGGTAGCAACATTACAATTGTATCTTCAGGAACAGGCGGTAAAGGAATCTCGGCTACCGGAAATCTCAGCATCACTTCAGGAACAATCAACGTGACCACTTCAGGAGCAGGCGCTACCTATAAAAACTCAGCCGCGGCAACCGATTCGTACAGTGCGGTGTGCCTGAACGCTGACGGGAACATAAGCATTATCGGAGGCAATGTGACCAATTCGAGCTCGGGATCAGGAGGCAAAGGAATTAAAGCCAACGGGACAATTACGGTTGGCAGCGCCACTGGTTCGCCCAACTTGGCGCTTACCACTTCAGGAGCAAAATTTGGGGTTTCAGGCACTGACTACAACCATCCTAAAACCATGGTTAGCGACGGTATAATCACCATTAAAAATGGCACAATCAATATTTCATCCACTGATGATGGAATCCATTCTGAAGCATCAGTCGTTTTCGACGGAGGTTCGACAACCATCAGTAAATCGTACGAAGGCGTCGAAAGTGCGTTTATTTATATGAATGGCGGAACTTTAGATTTAACGGCATCAAATGATGGGATAAACACCACTAAAGGTACCACTTCGGGCGGGACTGAATCGAATGACGGAAGCTGTTTGTATGTAACAGGCGGGACCTTAATAGCCAGTTGTACCGCCGGTGATGCCATCGACAGTAATGGAAACCTTGAAATATCGGGAGGAACAGTCATTGCCAACGGGCCAAATAGCGGAGTTGAAGAGGCTGTGGATTTTAACGGAACGTTTAAAATGACTGGCGGGTTATTTATAGGTGCCGGATCGAATTCGAACATGACCAAAGCCATGAGTACGGCTTCGACTCAAGCCAACATGTATATCTCTTCATCAGCATTGATTTCGTCGAGCACATTTTTACACATTCAGGATTCGAACGGCAAAGACATGCTAACCTTTAAACCAAAAACCGGAGGCTATAAATTTCTGTTCTCATCATCCTCATTAGCAAAAGGAAGTTCCTACTCTATTTATACTGGTGGTTCCTATGCCGGGGGAACCTCTAATAATGGCTTGTACACAGGCGGAACTTATTCTACTTCAGGAGCAACACTAAAGAAAACGGTTTCGTTGTCGAGTTCATCAACCGTAAATACGATTTCATTTTAAAGTTTTTTTCATATAATAGTTTTTTTTACAGCGTTTTTGTCTTTCTAAAGACTGGTGGATAGTCAATAGTTAGTTTTGCACAAAAAGAAAGAGCAGCAATACCCTCGGGTAAAGTTGCTCTTCTTGCTTATTTTAAACTGATCAGCTTATTTCACGTATTCAGCTTTTTGCAGGAATTCGAGTGATTGTTTTACACCATCGATTGGATTTGAGTTAAATTCTTCCACTTCAACGATAAACTTTTTCATACCGGCTGTTTTTGCATTGGCAAAAATTGGTTTAAAGTCCATTTTTGCATCGCTTCCGCCCAATTCTTTTAAGTCTTTCACATGCCACAATTCGAAACGGCCTGGATAAGCATTGAAATAATCCACCGGATTTTTGCCACCTTCGGTAATCCAATACAAATCCATTTCAAACATTACTTTTTTAGGATCTGTATTTTTCAGCATGTAGTCGTAAATGATCTGGCCATCGACTGTTTTAAATTCACCACTGTGGTTGTGGTAGCCAAAACGAATACCGGCAGCATTACATTTTGCACCAACAGCGTTGAAATAATCGCAATAGCGTTTAGTTCCGGCAATGCTTTCGTAACCAACTTTGTCCATAAAAGGCTGAACAATGTATTTTACACCGGCAGCTTTGTGTGCTGCAATACAAGTATCCCACCATTTCATGCAAGCGTCCCAACCTGCTTTATCAGGAACAGCTTGTCCGCAATGTGAAGAATAGAAATTCAAACCGTTGGCATCGCACAATGCTTTAAAGGCAGCAGGTTCCATACCGTAAAATTTGCCATCACCGTAACCGGCGGCTTCAACAATTTGGTAACCCATGGCGCCAACTTTTTCAACAACTGATTTAATATCAGTTTGCTTGATCGTTTCGCGAACAGAATACAACTGAAGACCTACTTCTTTTCCCTTTTTGGGAGCAGCTGACGACGTAATTCCAGTACCGACAAAAACTGCCAATACCAAAACTGTCAATGACCTTTTAACGTTTAGTTTTAAACTCATGATTAAAATTTTAGTTGATTTAGATTGATTGTAATATGTCCTTTCAGACGTTAGCAAAAGTAGTTTCTAAAAATCACTCCTGAAACAGATTGCTGTATTTTGTTTCGATCTCGAATTCGTTTAAAGTTCATTGTTTTTATAATCCCACCCCAAAACACTTGAGATTACAGGCAATACATGAGCCGCCATTTTTCGTTGCCCTAGGTAATTTGGATGATAATCCGAGCCCAAATCTTTTTCTGGATTTGTCAAATAGCTTGGGATTCCGACGAAATACACATTCTTCTTTTGATATACTGTCCGGAAACCTTCAACCATTTCCTTTACATACGAATAGCAAGGCTCATCGATCATTGGCCCAACAACACAAAAAATAGGAAGATCGCCATATTGCTTACGAACTTCGTTGATCAACTTTTCATAACCGTCAATAAAAACTGACTTATCGGGAAAAGGTTGAGTGCTGAAATCGTTGGTTCCCAAATTGATTACCACCAGATCAGGTTTCCATTGTTTGAAATTCCAAACAGGCAATTCCTTTTCGTCATAAACACGGTTAAACCGGACAGGCATTGTTCCGGTTGGTGAAACTTTTTCCTTGTATCCGTAATTCCGGACAACACCTTGTCCCGAATGTGCTACAATGTGGTAATCGGCATTAAACGCACGTGCCATGATTGGTGCATAACTCTGATAATTATTTTCTGTCGATGGTTTAAAGTGTTCGTCTTTCGAAAGCCCTTCTGTACCGTAACCACAGGTAATTGAGTTGCCTATAAATTCGATTTTCCGGACTGGAATTTCTTTCCAGGGAAGCATTTCCCCATTTTCGGAGAGCAGAATTCCTTTAAAAGTCCCGGTTCCCTGATTTCCTTCGGTCCGTTTGTAAATCTGCACTTTATGAACTTGCATTCCGAGTTTGGAGTCGATAACCAATGTCGTATCGCTTTTAACGTCAAATGTTTTTGCCGGCTGACCATCAACCATAACATTGTAGTAATTGTGGCCGGTATCGCTCATTTTAACCGAACACTCGGTACTTCTGAAACTGAATTGAATGTACACGCCAGACCAGTCGAACCTCGCTTCCTGCGGATTGGAAAAATCGAACCGGCCGACATACCTGATATCGGCATTGCTGGCGGGAATAAATTTGGGTTGAGCCCAACCGGCAATACCCAACAAAAAGAAAACTAAGGCAAAAAATAATTGCTTCATATTCGTAAGTTTAATGTTAAAAGTTAAAAGTTCTCCCTTGGTTACGCTTCGCTACTCAGGGAGCGGGTCTTCTGTCTTCTGACTCCGGTCTTCCAACTTAAGCCTTCATTCAAAAAATGCTTCGACACCAGGATAATTATACTTTTCACGTGCTTCGGTTTCCGAAAGCAGAAAAAACCGCAGTTCGGCTTCGGCACAAACAATTCCTAATGAATTGATCAGTCGAGACTGAATGGTTGCCATTCGTTTGTTTTGCTCCAGCAGTTTTGCCCGAACGGTTATCTCGCCCTGATCAATCATCAAAGGTTTTTTAAACCTGACTTTCATTTCAGCCGTAACGCCAACCGTTCCACATTTCACGTAAACCACCCAGCCTGCAATTTCATCAAGCAGAGTCGACTGAATTCCCCCATGCAAAACCTTAGGATAACTCTGTAAAATTGGACTGGGATTCCAGAAAGAAACCACCTCGTCGGCATCCTCCCAAAATTCGAGATGCAATCCAAATTCGTTATAGGGCGAACATCCGAAGCACTGGTAAACTTCAGGATCGTCGTTGAGGTGAATATTTTTAATCTTTCTCATGATTTACAAAAATAATAAACCCACACATTCAAAGTTTGATACTTGAATTTATTTCAGGACAAATGAACTTTACCTAAGGTGATCAACGTTATTTCTGAAAACGAGCCTGAATATGCCCGAAATGAACCGAATAGCAACGATTTCATTGAAAATAATTGACTTTTAAATCCATTTTATCTAGTTTAGGCAAACAAAAAAATCGAAAATGATCAAATCGTCCGAACTTATTATAAATGCTGATGGAAGTATTTTCCATTTGCACCTCAAACCTGAACAAATTGCCGATCATATTATTCTGGTTGGCGACCCGGGAAGGGTTGAGCTGATTGGAAAATTGCTGACCGCCATCGAATTTCAGGTACAAAACCGCGAATTCGTTTCAATAACCGGAAAATACAACGACAACCGCATCACCATTGTCTCAACCGGCATTGGCACTGATAACATCGACATTGTGGTAAACGAACTGGATGCGCTGGCCAACATCAATTTAGTTACCCGTGAAATTAATCCGGTTCATCGGAAATTAAATTTTGTCCGGATCGGAACTTCAGGTGGACTTCAGGATTTTCTGGGTGTAAATTCATTTGTCATTTCCCAAAAAGCCATTGGATTTGACGGTCTGCTGAATTATTATGCCAACCGGAACGCTGTTTCTGATCTGGCATTTGAAGAAGCATTCAGGAAACATACCGATTGGGGCAAACAACTGACATCGCCATACGTGGTTGACTGCTCTGAATTGTTGCTGAAGAAAATGCATCGGAACGACACAATCGCCGGAGTGACCATATCGGCACCCGGATTTTACGGTCCTCAGGGAAGAGTTTTGAGATTACCATTAGCTGATCCTCATTTAAATGAAAAGATTGAATCATTCGCATTCGAAGGGCATAAAATTACCAACTTCGAAATGGAATGCTCGGCCATATACGGATTATCGAAACTACTTGGACATGAAGCTCTGACAATATGCCTGATTATCGCCAACCGCGTTAAAAAGGAAGCAAATTCGGATTATCATCAATCGATGGAAACATTGATTAAGCTTGTACTTGATCGCTTAACAAGTTAAACAAAAGGCAAATATGAATGAACTCAAGCTGGAATCCCTGATAAAACTGCTCGACGATCCTGATGATTCAGTCTTTAACCTTGTTTTGGTAGAAATACTGAAAGAAGATGTTTCGATTGTTGATCGTTTGGAACACATTTGGGAAACCAGTTTTGAAGAGCTGGTTCAGCAGAGGATTGAGTTCATTATTCAGCAAATTCAGCTTAAAGACACCAAAGAGAAAATTAAGAACTGGGCCAGTCAGGAAACCCTCGATCTATTTGAAGGTATATTCCTGATTTCGCGCTATCAGTATCCTGAATTAAAATTAAAACCGATTCAGGCACAACTTGAGAAGATTAGAAAAGATGTTTGGCTCGAATACCGGAATTCACTGACTTCACTTGAGAAAATCACCATTTTGAACCACATTTTCTTTGACCATTACAAGTTTAAAATTGACCGCGAGAATACAGAATCACCACAGAACTCTTATATCAACCGGGTTTTGGATACCCGCAGGGGCAACCCAATTTCAATTACAATTGTCTATACTCTCATTGCACGTTCACTCAATCTGCCTGTTCATTACATTGATTTTGACAATAACCCGTTAGTTGGTTATTTCGATAAAGACATGGCCCGATTGGTGAATGCCGATGAAAACAATAGCCAAATTCTTTTCTATGTTAATCCATCGAACAAAGGAGCGATTATCGGACCTAAAGAAGTTGACTACATCAAGCAGACAGTTGACTTGAATGATTCAAAGCACCATCCAGAACCATGTCCTGACCGGATGATTATTAAGCGATTGGTCGAAAAACTTAGCAGCGACTACAAACAGGCAGGATCGCTCGAAAAGGTAAATTATCTGAAAGAAATAGCTGAAATACTTTAAACGGATTAAGTAACGCTTGTAAGATATCTTTGCGTTCAGCGCAAACAAAAGGCTTCCCGAAATTGGAAAGCCTTTTGTTTTGTGATTTATTTCGATACCATTAGAAGTAGTATACATTCTTGCTTCCACGCTTAACTTTACGAATATCCTGATTCAGAATTTCGATTACAGTACGACGATTGGCTTGATGGTCAACCTCCGGGCAATCGACTCCGTCAGCACATTTGTTGATCAATTGAGTTTCGCCATAACCCTTGGCGACCAAACGGCTCTTGGCAATTCCTTTACCAATCAGATAAGCCATTACTGATTCTGACCTGTTCTGTGATAAGGTCATATTCGATTCCGAAGAACCCCGGCTATCGGTGTGCGAACCAATCTCGATCCTGACTTCCGGATTATCAACCAATATTTTGGCCAATTTATCCAAAACTATTGCCGCATCAGGGCGAATATTATACTTATTCAAGTCGTAATACAAGTCATCCAGAACGAACTGTTTTCCGGTCGACAATTTTTCCAACTCGACAGTCATAGAATATTCTCCCGGAACTTTGTCGACACTGGAGAATTTAACTGTTTTATCAAAAAACTCTTCTGCCGAAACATAGAACGTATAATCGGTCGCGGCATTCATTTTCATTTTAATGATTCCGTTATTGTCTTCCAATTCCGATTCTTCGTATTTGCCTTCCGAAATATCAACCAATGCATTTGGGATGATCAATCCTGATTCCTTGTCGATAACTTCGATAGTCAAATAGGGATAGGCTTGTTTCAGAAAAACATCTTCATTTTGTTTGAAATTAAACATAGAGCCACCAACCTTAATATCCTTTTTTGCTGGAACATAGGTTGTACTTTCGGCCAAGAGCTGATACTTTTCGCGTGGGTTAACCGGAAACTCTGCTACGCCATCCTTATCAGCAATTTTCGATTCAATTACTTTTCCGTCAGAACCCAAAAGGGCAATTTTCGATCCGGGAATAATCGCTTTGGTATGATCATCGTAACTGATAACCCTCAAATCAATCTTATTCACTGTAAAGTAATAATTATCATCTTCTCCTTTTCCCCCGGTACGGTTTGATGTAAAATAGCCCAAAAGCGAATCTTTCTTAACTACATAACCAAAATCATCGTACCTTGAATTTAAGGGAGAGCCCAGGTTAACCACAAGGTAGGTTCCATTCTCGCCTTCTTTGGCTGCAAAAATATCAAGTCCACCAGAACCAGGAAGCCCGTCAGAAGAAAAATAAAGGATACCATCTTTATCAACATAGGGGAACATTTCCTTTCCCCGGGAATTAATACTTTCGCCCAAATTCAAGGGTTTTCCCCATGTCCCATTCGTCCATTCCGATTTATAAATATCGGTTTCGCCAAAACCACCTGGCATATCCGATACAAAATATAGGGTCTTATTATCTGCCGACAAAGCGGGGTGTCCAACCGAATAGGCATCACTGTTAAAATGTAGTCCCCGAATGTTTTTCCATTCTTTCCCGTCAAAGTCAGAAATAAAAATTTTCAGGTTATTAACACCATCGGGTGTACGGGTAACCTTACCGTTTAAAAAGCTATTGCGTGTAAAATAAATCGTATTAAAATCAGAAGTAAAACAAACGGGACCTTCATGATACCTGGAATTCAACGCAGATGAAAATGATTTATCTTTCTTCGTATCTGGAGTAGGACCAGGTTCTGACTCGTATATATCGAGAAACGGCTGATCGTTCCATTTGAATCTGTTTCGAACCATCGAAAAGCTGTCTTTCGCCGATGAGTAAACAATTTTATCCTTATAAAAAGTTGGGCACATATCGGTAAATCGGGTATTTTCATCCAAATCTTTGATCGTTATATTTTCGTTATCAGATCTTATTTTCAAAAGCAAATTAAGGTTTTCCAATTGCTTTTTCGCCCTTTGGTCGCCGGGCGAACTGATGATATATTTAACCAGCCAGGACTTGGATTCATCATACTTTCCATCGATATGAAGCAACTGTGCATAAGTGTAATAATCTTCAGCCCGATGATTATCCGATTGAACCAATATAGAATAGTAATGCAATGCCTTCTTGTAATCTAACATCTTGTAATAACTGTGTGCCAGGCGCTGCGCATATTTTGAATTGGAAGTATCACCCTGATACAATGTTTCATATACCTCCGCGGCTTGGCTGTATGCAAAATCTTCATAGAATTGATCTGCTTTCCTTTCCTGAGCTGATTGAGCCATGGACAGTGTTGGAATGAATAAACCCGCAAGAAGAAACAAAACTGGAATTGTTATTTTTGAGTATAGCGATTTCATAGGATATATTGTTTCTAGAAGTATCTTGGTGAAAGAATCTTTCTGTTTCTGAATGCAAAATCGTAACTGATATAAATTTCGTGTGTGCCCTGACTATCGCGTCGCAAACGTGATTGGGTTGAATCAAATGAATAACCCAGGCTGAGTTGATTTGTCAGATCGAATTTTACCATTGCCCCAAACGAATCTCCAAGTCGGTACATCCCTCCCAACCATAATTTATCATGAAGTAGAAACGCAGCAGATAACTCAGTTGAAACAGGTGAACCACTTACAAGGCGAATTGTGGTCGATGGCTTAAATTTTATATTTTCAGCAACATCAACAACAACCCCTCCCATGAGAAAGATATGCCTTTCTTCCTTATTAGCTAGAGTGTTTGAGTTATCTGACAAGCTGTTCTGAAGCAACTTAGGTATAGAAAAACCAAGATAAAAACGATCGGAATACAGGTAAGTTCCTACCCCAAAATTAGGGAGATATAGTTTCTGAACTCCTGACAATGCAATGTGATCATCACCCTGAGCTCCAATTAAACCAAGCAAGTTAATATCGTACATGTTAAACCCACCCTTTAACCCAAATGCGAGTTTGGTTGTAGTCGACACCTTCAGGTGATAAGAATAATCGGCGTATATTCCGGTTTGTTTAACTGGCCCAATTTCATCGTGTATCAGGCTTAACCCTAAACCAACATTATACTTTAGAAAAGGGCTATTTACTGAAAGTGTCAATGTCTTTGGTGCTCCGTCAATTCCAACCCATTGTTGCCGATTCATCGCTACAACATTCAGCGTACCCCTGCTACCGGCATACGCCGGATTTATTGATACCGGGTTATGCATGTATTGAGTAAACATTGGATCCTGTTGAGCCGACACATTCCACGCTGTGAATAAAAGCAATATCAGAAAAACAGTGCTTCGCTTCAGATTAAATTGTGATTTATTTGTCATTACTTTCATACTTTGTTTGTCAATATTACCTGTCCAGATATACATATCCTGTTTTATGCTTCTTATTTCCAAATTCGATTACATAAAAATATGTACCAACTGGCAGCGCAGAACTTCCAACAGCATTCTTATTCGAGTATCCGTTCCAATCATTGTTATATCCAGATTTTTCGTAAACCATGTTCCCCCATCGATTATAAATTGTCAATCTGTTATCAGGATAAAGATCTACACCTCCAATGTAGAAAGTATCGTTTTGCCCGTCACCATTGGGTGTAAAAATCTGATTCGGCAAAATTGCATCAATCATGGTTATGGTCACTGCAGCTTGATCGCAATCGCCATTAACATCGCATAAACGATAAGTGAACGTGTCGGATCCATTGAAATTTACTTTTGGAGTGTAGGTAAAACTACCATCCGAATCAAAAAGCAAAGTCCCGTTAACTGGTTGTGTTACAACCGTCCAAGCATAACCTCCATCACCACCCGGAATATCATTTTCGGCTACTGTTTCCTTTAATGTGCCATCTAAGTTTAAATTAAAGGAATCATCTTCAGCTACAGGAACATCATTGACTGGTATTACTGTTACCGTTACAGTTGCTTCGTCACAATCTCCATTAACATCACAAACCTTATATACAAAGGTGTCAGTGCCATTAAAATTAGGATTTGGAGTGTATGTATAAGCACCATCTGAGCTCATAACGACATTACCACCTTTGGGCTGGCTAACTATGGTCCAAACATTACCACCATCAAGACTTGGAATATCATTGGTAGAAACATTTCCTTTTACAGATGTATCCTCATTGGTTGTATTTGTATCATCAACAGCTACCGGAATATAATTAACCGGCGCTATAATAAGGTATACAGTTCCTTTGTCACAAGCTGTTGGAGTTCCATTGTCACATACTTCGTAAACAAACTGGTCGAGGCCAATATAATTTAATGTTGGTGTGTAGTTGATCGTTCCATTTGCATTCAAAACCAGTGTCCCATGGGCAGGAGATATGACCGGAACCGTATTGACTGTTTGTTTATCACCTTCCGGATCATTGTCATTGGTCAGTACATTTCCCGACAATGAGTTGTTTTCCTTCACAAAGTAACTATCGTCAGTTGCAAAAGTGGAGTTCTTAGTCGGATTAGCGAGTATCTCAACAATCACAGTTGCTACATCACATTGAATAGGTGAGCCTGAATCGCATACCTGATAACTGAAACTTACCTTTCCTAAGAATCCTGATTCAGGTATATAGGTAAATGTACCATTAGTATTCAGAGTCAATATACCATTAGATGGTGCTGATCCTTGCAAAATTACACTATTGAGGTTTAGGTTGCCATCAGGGTCGAAGTCGTTACTTAATACAGAACCATGAACTGGCAAGTTAATTGACCCCTGATAATTATCGTTGATTGCAACCGGGGCATTACTTGTCGTGTTCAGGTCAATAATCTTGATAGTGACTTCAGCCTGATTACACATCACAGGAGTTCCATTGTCGCAAACTTCGTATACAAAGCTATCATATCCGGAATAGCCTGAGTTCGGAGTATAAGTGTAAGTTCCATCCGAATTGATACTAACTTTTCCATTTACGGGTTGGGTTACTGGATCAGGTTTTACAGTTAAACGATTACCTTCAGGATCACTGTCGTTAGTTAACACATTTCCAGTTACAGGTGTATTTTTTAAAGTCAGATTAACATCAGCGGCTGCAATCGGTGGATCGTTACCAGGTAAAATAGTTATTGTTGCCGTTGCAGATGAACAATCATTTTCGATATCACAAAGCTTATAGCTGAAACTATCGGTACCATTGAAATTGGCGTTAGGATTATAGATGAAAGAACCATCAGTTTTCAATGTAACTGAACCATGTGATGGATTGTTGACTAAACTCCATACATTACCACCATCACAACTTAGATCATCATTAGTTGAAACATTACCATTTAATACCTGATCTTCATCAACTTGATATCGGTCATCGATTGCCAGCGGAATATTATTTAAACTGCGAACCGTAAAACTTAGTGGCCCACTAACAGAACACCCTCTTGCTTCACTCACAATAACTGAATAGACTCCTGCAGCCAGATTTTTAATATCTTGAGTGGTTGCTCCATTACTCCATTGATAGGAATAACTGCCACTTCCGCCGCTTACACTCAAATCAATAGAGCCATCATGTCCTCCATTACATTTTGCCGAATTGGTTACGCCACTCACAACAACTTCATCAGGTTCACTAATCGTTACACTTTGCGAAGAGGCAAAACAGTTGTTTACGTCTTTAACCAGAATATTATAAGCACCTCTGCCTAAACCAGTGAATTTATTACTTGCCTGCCAACTAATTCCATTATCCTTACTATACTGGTAATTTCCATTACCACCAGTAGCAGATGCTGTAATCGATCCGTTTTGTGAGCCGCTACATGAAATGTTGGACTTTGAAATAGAGAAACTCAAAACCAATGGCTCAACAACGGTGAATTTACCGGTTGCAGCAACGCACCCGTTTTTATCGGTCACGCTGTATGGATAGTCAACTCCTGCGGCAATGCCTGCGAAGGAGTTGCCGGACTGTGCCGCAGAACCATTAAACGAATAGGACAATGGGGCTGTGCCGCCTGCAGCGGTGATAGTAACCGTTGCTGTTCCGCCGTTACAAGCGATAACGCTTTGTGATACGTTGCTAACTGTGATAAGGTCAGGCTCAACAACGGTGAATTTACCGGTTGCAGCAACGCACCCGTTTTTATCGGTCACGCTGTATGGATAGTCAACTCCTGCGGCAATGCCTGCGAAGGAGTTGCCGGACTGTGCCGCAGAACCATTAA
>Ga0208789_1000778_pt1 | contig 24453 bp, 16 predicted proteins | sample Methanotroph_Enr_FD_187368 | JGI IMG/M metagenome (GOLD analysis project Ga0208789, IMG submission 187368) | Enriched soil microbial communities from Old Woman Creek wetland in Ohio, USA - Methanotroph_Enrichment_5 (SPAdes) (version 2) | ecosystem: Environmental > Terrestrial > Soil > Wetlands...
CGCAGAATCAAGTATAATTGGATACCTCTTGATGCTTATCTCTGTTTTCAGAATCTCAAAGAACGACTGTCGTTTGTTTTAAATAACTTCGGGACAAAATACGACATTATATTTTGACCTTTACTTAAATGCCGATTGTTATTATCGAACATTATATTATCTCACTTTTCTACTTAACTTATAATACATACTTTGCAGGTTTTCATACATCCCATTATCTCTTGGAATAAGAAGTTTGGCAAATTGCTTTGTTCGCTTCAGCACAACATCAAAGAAAATAAAAATTGAAGAGTAATTTTCAATTTTTGTGTTTACAGATTCATTAATTATTGTGATTATTTTCTTTGAAATATCATAATTCACCCGCGAAGAAAATTCATTTATGTTATTGGTAAAATCATTTTGATTTTTTACTGTCTGATTCAGGTCTAATAATAGAAGGCGGGGGTTATTGCGTGCCATGTCCCTAATTGCAGCGTTTAGTTGGATATGTGAAATATGCCTGTCTTTAAAGAAAGACTCAGTATTTTTTTCGCAAGGAAACTCAACCCCTAAAATTAAACACAATTTGGTTCTTTTATCTAAATCATTCAGTATTTTATTAATTTTTTCACAATAGTCAGCTGGTGTTGTTTTCCCCTGAAACTCATATTTCCCTGAAAATTCATTTAAATACTCTTCAGTAAACTTATTTCCAGAGCTATAAAGATCTCCGGAAATAATTCCCGGCCAAAAAGTTTTATCTGTTAATGGGAATAAGTAGGATCCGGTAGTCACCTGAATATCAGAATTCTTCTTTTTATAAATACCAGCGTACGATTCCTGTAATGTGCTTAAAAAAACAATGTCGTACCTTTTATCAAAGATACTCCCTTTGAACATTTCTTCATTATAGAAAACACAATCATTGAGAATTTCTTGTTTTTTCAATTGGGAAAGACCTTTTAATTCGGCAATATTCACAGAGTGGTTGTGTCCTTCGATTACATTACCCTTTTTTACATCTACATAATTAAACTCGCAATGAAACAAATTATCGTTTTTAATGTAAGCAATTATTTGAGAAAAATCGCAAGCACTTTTAAATAAGAATTTTGTATCTTCCGAAATCATTTTTACGGTTTCTGAAGTTGCAGCCACATTTTCAGGAGTATGATTATTATTTATCCAAAGCGGAGCAGCAGTTTGTACTACTTTTGATACGACATCGCCCACAATTTCCAATGGTGGACAATTCAATTGTGAATACACATATTGTTCAACTCCCAATCCAATGGTGCGGCAAGAAAAAAGGAAATGCTCTAATTTATTATTTAGAATGGCATAAAATCCAACAATTCCATAATCGCCAAATTTATCATTTACAGCCACGTAAGCGCATTTTGCATCCTTATTTTCAAACAGTTCTTTCAATTCTACTTTTGAAATTCTTTTCTTGGTGTAATTCAATTGATTAGAACGAGATAACAGATCGTGAATACGCTCTAATTCAGGCATACAATCTTCAACAATGTCTGCTTTTATGTTACTGGCAAAAAGAAAATCTTCATTACTATCATACTTTTTCTTCTCAACTCCCTTTGTTTCGAGAAGCTTATATTGTTTTAGCCGTGTATGATTTATATCTTTCTTTTCTAAAGCAGCTACAAATTCAATCAATTCTTGAATTTTGTCCGGATCCGTCACCATTATTTCAGGTGAATAGTGCCTTGCCTCTTCCTGATTTATAATTTCATCATCAATAAAAAGCACATTCTCAGGACGTAAAGACATATCTTTAATCAAATTATGAATTCGATGCCCTTTCGATGTCCAATCTATTGATGGAAAAACAAAATAATCATAAACTTCGAGCTCTTTCAATTTGTTTACAGCAACTTCAAATGTATTCTTCGAACAAATTGAATTTAGAATTCCACAATCAGTCAAACATTTAACCAATTCAATATTTTTCGGGATTGATTCAACCTCACCCTCACTGATAGTACCGGACCAGAAAGTGTTATCTAGGTCCCAAATCACTAATTTTATTTTTTCAGGGTTCATAGTCTATGTTTTCTAACGTACTGACAATCAATTATATTTAAATAGTTGTATTCATTGTAATAGTATAACAAATACAATAGTTCAATTCCAACATTTATGGCATATAAAAGGTTCACTACTAATAGAATCTGATATTAAATAAATAGCGTGCAAAATAAGTTATTTTATACTAGTGAAAATACAAAATGCTTTGCAGGATATAAGATTAGATATGATACAAAAAGAAAAATTAAAATCCGGTTTGCAATAATTAACATTTTGATTAATTGCACCCGATATTTTTCTCGAAAGATATGAAAAAAAATGAGTATTTTTGTGTAACAGAATATTAATTCGTATAATTCGTTTTAAATATCTAATTCGAAGTTAAAAATGAAAAAAATAACCCTAATTTGTATGACGAGCTTACTGATGGCTTGTGGTGCTGAAAAAGCCACCACGCCAAAGATAGAAGATTTCAAATACACGGTGGATAAATTTGCCGATATTGAGATTTTACGCTATCGTGTTCCCGATTTTGAAAACCTGAGTTTAAAACAGAAAGAGATGATTTATTATCTCTCGCAAGCCGCACTTGAGGGCCGCGACATTCTTTACGACCAGAATAACAAGCACAACCTGTGCATTCGTCGCACGTTGGAAGCAATATATGTAAATTACAGAGATGACCGTAAATCGCTCGATTTTAATCGATTAACAACCTATCTTAAACGCGTATGGATGGGCAATGGCATTCACCATCATTATTCCGAAGATAAGTTTGTGCCTGAATTTTCTGAGAAATTCTTCGCTGAAGCAATTAACAGCATCGATTCAACAAAATTACCATTATCGCAAGGTGAAACTGTAAAAGAATTGATTGCCAAACTGGAGCCTGTTATTTTCGACCCAACTGTTTATCCCAAACGTACCAACCAGGCCGAAGGTGTGGATTTGATCAAAACTTCCGCCAACAATTATTATGGAGATGGCGTAACTCAGGATGAAGTGGAAGCTTTCTACGGTAAAATGAAGAACCCGAATGACAGCACGCCCGTTTCGTACGGACTGAACAGCAAACTGGTAAAAGAAAACGGCGTATTGGTGGAAAAAACCTACAAAGTTGGCGGACTTTACAGTGCAGCCATTACGCGCATTATCGGTTGGTTGGAAAAAGCAGCTGCCGTTGCCGAGAACGACAAACAGAAAGATGTGATCAATACGTTGATTGACTTTTATAAAACCGGCGACCTGAAAACCTACGATGAATATTCCATTAAATGGGTGGAGGATTTAGCCTCCCAAATTGATTTTGTAAACGGATTTACCGAAACCTACGGCGACCCGCTGGGCATGAAAGCCAGTTGGGAATCCATTGTGAACTTCAAAAACATTGAAGCAACCAAACGCACCGAAACAATCAGCGCCAATGCGCAATGGTTTGAAGACCACTCTCCTGTTGACCCGAAATTCAAGAAAGAAAAAGTGAAAGGTGTTTCGGCCAAAGTAATTACTGCAGCCATCCTGGCAGGCGATTGCTACCCGGCAACACCTATCGGAGTCAATTTGCCAAACTCCAACTGGATTCGCCATGAATACGGTTCGAAATCGGTAACCATCGAAAACATCACCGAAGCGTACGACCAAGCCTCGCTGAACAACGGATTTGCCGAAGAATTTATGTGGAGCGACGTGGAACGCAAACGTGCCAAAGATTTTGCCTCGCTCACCAACAACCTGCACACCGACCTGCACGAATGCCTCGGACACGGTTCGGGCAAATTGCTTCCGGGCGTTGATCCGGACGCGTTGAAAGCTTACGGTTCGACCATTGAGGAAGCACGCGCCGATCTGTTCGGATTGTATTACATGGGCGATCCGAAAATGGTGGAACTTGGACTGTTGCCCGACAAAGAAGCATACAAAGCAGAATACTATCAGTTTGTAATGAATGGATTGATGACACAGTTAACCCGCATTCAACCCGGTAAAAACATTGAAGAAGCACACATGCGCAACCGCCAGCTCATTGCCTCTTGGGTTTTTGAAAAAGGCAAAGTCGATAAAGTAATTGAACTGGTGAAACGAAACGGTGAAACGTTTGTGGTGGTGAACAACTACGAAAGACTGCGCACATTGTTTGGCCAGTTGTTGGCAGAAATTCAACGCATTAAATCCACCGGTGATTTTGAAGGTGGTAAAAAACTTGTTGAGGCATACGGTGTAAAAGTAGATCAACCGTTGCATGCCGAGGTGCTGGACCGTTACAAAAAGTTGAATCTGGCTCCGTACCGTGGTTTCGTGAATCCGGTGTACACGCTGGTGAAAAACGGAAAGGGTGAAATTACCGATGTGACTATATCGTACAACGAAAATTATGTAGAACAGCACTTGCGCTATTCGAAAGAGTTTTCAAGTCTGCCAACAAACAACTAATGAAATGGCAAAAAACAAGCGAGGCTGTTGGAAATTTCCGACAGCCTCGCTTGTTTTATTATTAGTACTTCTCGTTTAATTCGTGAAGTATCCTTCTCATTTTATCCAGCAGCGGCATATTATCATCCGAGTGAATAATAAAATCGGCCTTTGACATTTTAAAATCTTCTGATATCTGGCTTGACATCCGGGCAAGGACCTGCTCCACGGTACTACCATCGCGCTTAATCACCCGGCGAATTCTAATTTCTTCAGAGGCAGTAATCACAATCACCTTATCGACAAACTGATTGAAACCACTTTCAAACAAAATGGCTGATTCCACAAAAAGAAATTTGTTTTCGGAATTTGTTTCTACCCAGTTTCTGAAATGAGCTTCAACAACCGGATGAACAACTTTATTGAGTTTGTGAAGCAAATCCTTATTCGTAAAAACCATACCAGCAATGGCAGTCCGGTTCAGTCCCTGCTCGGTATAAATGTCTTCTCCGAACAATTCAATCAGCTGCTCCCGAATCACAGGATGTTCGTTCTGCAACCGTCGGGCTTCCATGTCTGAATCGTACACTTCAAACCCTTCATCGCGCAGCCTTGCAGCCAGTGTTGATTTTCCACCGCCAATTCCGCCTGTAATTCCTATCACCAAGGGTTTGCTCATAACTTAAAATTCAGAAAAATAAATCTATTTTATTCGGTAACAATTAAACAAATATAAAGTGGAAGGGTTCAACCCGGTTAGAATTAAAACCCGAAACTAAATCCGACTGTAACAGTAGTATTTTTCCCCTGCAAGTATTTAGGTGTAAATAAGTCAAGATAAAATTGTTCAGTTGTTCCAGTGTAACCGATTGGAGGAATAACCTCTCCAGGTATTGGAGCAGACTTAGGGCTTCCACCACGAATATCGCTGTAAGCAACGTTAATTAAGGCATAAACATTATTTATCACTTCGTACTGTGCATTAAAACCAATGGTCTCGTTGCTCCAGATAATTTCTCCTAAAACCGGTTGACTGATAATTTTCGTAATAGCATCAATCCCAGAATTACGGCGAAGATAATTGTACTCATTTCCATGCTCTGCTGACAAATAGGATAAACCAAGGTCTAATCCACGAATAGGTTTATAGTGTAAAGCCAAATAGATTTCCTGGGAATTATCACCCAGACAACTACCCAGATTATAGGAATTTGATGCCCAAGTAAGAACTGGAATAGAATGTTTGTAATTAATAATATTCGTACGGGTGAACTCGATAGTTAATGATAAATTCGCAATGGGAAAATTGCTCAGGTTTGCTCCCAGTTTGTAGGATATAGGATTCTTGGCAGCACTTGAAGGTGAAAAGCGCGAAAAGCTTATTTCATCGGCATATACCGACGTAAACAAGTGCAAATGTTTAATATTCCTTGAACTGAGATTGATAAACACCTGCGAATTCTGGTTTTCCAACGTAAGTCCTTTCGTCAGGGTATGGTCAATGGACTTGTAAAAAGCAATAGGGATAAAATAAGCCGGCTGCACATTCTCTTCGGCATAAATGATGGAGTTTCCAAACGAAAAACTCAGATTCCGGACCGGCGTAATGGTAAACATATTGGCTGCAATAAACTTATTAGCCATGCGGTATTGCCGTTTATCGTTATTATCGAGATAATAGCGTGTGGAATCAAGCTCATTAGACACCAGCCAACCGTGGAAATACTGCATTTCGAACCATTTTGCCGGCTTCAAATGCAGGGTCAGCATGGGGAATGAAGGCGCACGTCCCGACAAAATATTTGAACCGTGATAATTATCGCCCCAAACCACATTGTCCTTTACCAAACCTACCGAGCCCCAGTTCCATGAGTATTTAATACCCCCGCGGGAATCGCTGTAATCGCCACCAACCGACGATTCCTTGTATTCATAACCCGGATAATCGTTCAGATAAGTGGGTCGTGCCAATAGCGCACCTTCAATGGACACGTCACGCAGGCTTCCGTAAACACTCAGATGCTTTCCGATCATCAATTGCAAATCGGCTCCGTACCAGCGTTTAATTATATTTCCGTTGTCGTTACGCGTTACATGCATTCCCAATAAAGGCGTAACCCGTGCCCTGAAAAGTGTATCGCGATAATGAAAAGCCGGTTGAATAAAAGCCAGGGCAAGCTTGTCGTTTTTAGCGAGGTTCAGGTACGATTCCGGAAGTTTATCCTGTTCCAATGTAAATTCATTCAGGAAAAAGGCCAATTCATTGCGCTGCCGTTTATTCAGTTTATCTGTTGCCTGCGCTTCGAGTAATTTTCCGGCAATAAATGATCGAGAATAAGGTTTTGCCACTGAATTTAATTCAATAAAACCATCGGTTGCCAATTCGTCCAGAAAATCATAAATCCGTGTGTAGGAAATATGTTCCGGTATATCCTGAGCAGAAACAGCAAGAACTGAAAATGTAAGTATCAGAAACAAAATTGACTTTCTCATAACCTAAACATGTAAAAGGGCTACCACTTGGGCTGCCCTGACAATAATCATTTAATTATTTGGTATACATTATACTTGCCGACGATGGCGCCACAACGAATGTAGTGTCATTGACCAGCGAAATACCGCTTAAATTAACCTGTCCATCGTGGCAGACCACATTCCATTCTCCGGCAGGAATACTTACCTTTACTGCTTTGCGGTTTCCGTTATAAAGTACCAGAATATCTTTCCAGGTTTCATTATTCACATGGTCTTTGAGCACGTACCCTACAACATTGGGAACCAGCAAATCGAGGAATTTCAAATGATTCTGCTCCATTTCCTGTGTTGGAATACGGAATGCAGAATGGCCTTTGCGCAAAGCAATCAACCCTTTGTAATAATCCAGTATATCTTTATTGGTTGTTTTAAAATCCCAGTTGATCTGATTTATCGAATCGGGTGATTGATAGGTATTATGAATGCCTTTTTTAGTCCGGTAAAGTTCTTCGCCGGCATACATAAACGGAACTCCCTGCGAAGTATAAACAATGGTCTGCGCCAGTTTGTTAAAACGAACCAACTCATCATCAGTTGCATTAGCCGGCTTCGACTCTTTCAGTTTATCTACCAGGCACATATCGTCGTGACACGAAGCGTAATTGATTATTTGTGCCGGATTATTTACATACGGCGCTTTTGAATAAATCGGCTTAGTATAATCAACTTGCGGATGCTGTGTAGCCCCTACTATTCCAAAGCGGATACTTTGTTCCAGACTGTCAATTCCGGAAACAAACCCGGGAATTTCAGCATGCATCCAACTTCCTTTAATAGCATCCCGAATGTCATCGCTGAACACGGCTATATTACCCAAATCCTTAGCATTCTTTTTCACCGCCCGTTTTGCTTCGGCAAGTGGCGATGCAGCAGCTGTCCAGCCTTCTCCATATATAAAAATGGTAGGATCAATCTTGTCGAGTGCTGCCCGTATTTCGTTCATGGTTTCAATATCATGAATGCCCATCAGGTCAAAACGGAAACCATCCACGTGATATTCCGTTGCCCAGTAAACAACAGACTCAACCATGAGTTTACGCATCATTCCACGTTCCGAAGCTGTTTCGTTTCCGCATCCCGAAGCATTTGACCACGTGCTGTCAGCATTCTGACGGTAGAAATAACCCGGTGCCAACAAATCTAAACTGGAACCTTTCCCGACAAAAGTATGGTTATAAACCACATCCATAATTACCCGAATACCAGATTTATGGAACGATTGCACCATTTGCTTGAATTCCCTGATTCGCACAAGCGGATCGCGTGGATTGGTAGAATAACTTCCTTCCGGAACATTATAATTCAACGGATCATAGCCCCAGTTGTATCTCTTCTCGTGCAATCTTGTTTCATCTACCGATGCAAAATCGAAAGATGGCAATAAATGAACGTGTGTAATTCCTAATTCTTTCAAATGATCAAGTCCGGTAGCCTCGCCGGCTGTATTCTTAGTTCCCCGTTCCGTAAAAGCCAGAAACTTGCCTTTGTTTTTCATGCCTGAATTAGGCGATACTGAAAAATCACGTACATGCACTTCGTATAACATGATATCTGTAAAGTCCTTAAGCGGTGGACGCACATCATTTTCCCAACCGGTGGGGTTTGTTTCGGTAAAGTCAATGATGGCAGCACGTTTTCCATTAATGCCGGTAGCTTTTACCCAGGCGCCGGGCGTTTCTTCCAGCCACTTTTCGCCAATTCTTACCTGAAATGTATAAAATTTCCCTTTCAATGGTTTTTCAACATTAAGTGTCCACGTTCCCTGTTCTGCACGTTTCATATCAAGCGTTTCATACGCACCGCCTTCGTAACCATCATCATAAAGGAGTAACTTAACGGCTGATGCTGTAGGAGCCCAAACCCTGAATTTACATGACTGTGATGAATAAATCAGTTCCAGGTCGGAACCTTCGTAAACCGGATATTCGTCGAAAGTTTTATAATTCTGGGTTTTGTTACAACCACAAAATAATGCGGAAATCACTAACATAAATAATGTATGTCTTTTCATGTGTAAATTATTGTTTTTTTAGGTCACATGGAACTCGTATACCAAATTTTCATGGTCTTTCTTGGCAAGCCAAGCAGCAAAGCCGATTAGGTGAACCTCTGCGTTCATGCTCGTTTCATAATTAGTTGAAATATGATTCGCTTAAATGTTTTATTGATTTCTGAAGTGAACTTTAAACCGAAACATTATTGAGTTATCCCGTTTCTTTTAAGCAATGCGTCAATGGTTGGTTCTTGTCCACGGAACCGTTTATATAAAACCATTGGTTGCTCAGTTCCCCCTTTTGTCAGGATATTTTTACGGAATGAATCAGCCGTTTTTTTGTCAAAAATCCCATTTTTAGAGAAAACCGAGAACGCATCTGCATCAAGCACTTCTGCCCATTTATAACTATAGTACCCAGCAGCATAACCGCCAGAGAAAATATGACTGAATGTTGGACTCATTCCGGCATTGGTGATTACCGGCAAAATTTGAGTAGAAGCCATTGCCTCTTTCTCGTAATTAATCACATCGCCATCAAACGGTTTCTCCAACGTATGCCACGCCATATCCAGATATCCGAAACTCAACTGGCGAAGACAGAAATTAGCAATATTGAAATTTTCTGAGGCTTTAATTTTTTGAATCAATTCAGCCGGAATCTTTTCACCGGTCAGGTAATGAACTGCAAAACCATCCAGGAATTCTTTTTCTGCCCCCCAATTCTCCATAACCTGAGATGGAAGCTCAACAAAATCGCGGTAAACATTTGTTCCCGAAAGTGATTCGTAAGTACATTTTGTCAACATTCCGTGTAATGAATGTCCGAATTCGTGCAAGAATGTAGTCAATTCGTCAAATGTCAATAAAGCAGGTTTTGTGCTTGTCGGACGGGTAAAGTTCATTACGATAGTAATATGCGGACGACTGTCGGTTTTTCCAACCATCCATTGGGCTTTAAAATCATTCATCCATGCCCCGGCACGTTTTCCATCACGGGGGTGAAAATCCGTATAGAGTACAGCCAGGAATTTACCGTTTTCGTCAGTCACATCGTATGCGTCAACTTCGGGATTATAAACAGGAATCTTTGCGTTTTTCTTAAAATGAATGCCGTACAAGCGCGTAGCTAAACCAAAAACACCTTTTTTCACATGCTCCAGTTCAAAGTAGGGTTTCAGCATTTCGTCGTTTACCGAATATTTTTCGTCTTTCAGTTTTTCGGAATAATAAGACCAATCCCAGGCTTGAAGTTTAAAATAAGCTCCATGATTATCGGCATACTCTTGAACTTCGGCATATTCTTTTTCGGCTGCTGGTTTATAGGCTGCAAGTAATTTGTCAAGCAGGTCGTATACATGCTGCTTATTCTCAGCCATCCGATGTTTCAACACATGATCGGCATACGATTTACGACCCAAAAGATTGGCAATTTCCAACCGGGTATTTGCAATTTTCTTTACGATCTCGCGGTTGTCATACTCACCACCGGTCATACAACGCGTTAAATTTTCGATATACAATTCGCGACGCAGATCCCTGTTATCGGCATATTTCATGAACGGGACATAGGTGGTAGTTTTCAGATTAAGCAACCAGCCCTCTTTTCCTGCTTTTTTTGCATTAGTTGCCAGCATATCCATGAAGTCGGCAGGTAAACCAGCCAGCAACTTTTTATCAGAAATAAGCAAACTGTATTTATTTGTTTCCTTCAACACGTTTTGTCCGTATTGAAGCGTCAACATATTCAATTCTTTGGATAACTCGCGGTAAATAGCCTTGTCTGCTTCCGACAGATTAGCGCCATTATCGGCAAAAGCATCATAGGTATTTTGCAAAAGCATTTTTTGTTCAGGAGTCAATTTGAGCTTATCTTTCTGTTCATAAACGACTTTTATCCGGGCAAAAAGTTTCTCATTCAGACTGATAGAATTGCTGTGTTCGGTTAGAAGCGGAGAAATTTTCTCAGCAATATCCTGTAATTCATCAGTAGTCTCGGAGCTTAGTAAATTATAGAAAGGTGAACTAACCTTATTCAATAATTTTCCAGTATTTTCCAATGCAACAATCGTATTTTCGAAAGTTGGCGCCTGTGGGTTTGAGATGATAGCATCCACTTCAAGCGAATGTTGTTTCATTGCCTCCCCAAAAGCGGGAAAATAATGCTCCGTTTTAATTTCATTAAATGGAATAGTTTGATGAGGAGTTTTATAAGTTTCTAAGAGTGGATTCACTGCCAATGCAGTTCCTGCTACCGATAATGCGGTCATAAAAAAAAATGTTTTAATTGTTTTCATCTTAAAATGTGTATTGACTTTTTTTGGTATCAGACAATAGGTAACAAAACGTTGAAAATTTAGTAAAGTTCAACTAATGTTTAATCAACTTTTGGGTAAACTGAGCTGTTTGGGTAGTTACTTTCAAAATATAGATCCCTTTAGGTAAATCCGTTATATCTATAACGCCCGAACTGGCTGACTGAACATGATTTTTCAATATTCGTCCATCTAAATCGGCTATAGCCCACGATTGTACACCATATTCTTGTGTGTTGATATAGTAAATACCGTCGGAAGGATTTGGGTAAACGGGTATAGACTGGATTGAATTTCGTATTTCGGGTACGTACGATACAGTATCAGTCACATCCAAATAGCTTATTTGCAAGCTTCTTCCCCGTCTGATAGCAGTTTCGTTATTGAAATTAAAAGGAATGTATGAAGTTACAAGTTCACCCGTATTTCCACCCCAGAATTCATATTTCGATTCCATCAGGTTTGCCTTACTGCCTGTAAAATCTGAGTAATTAATGGAAATTAAGTTTCTCCATTCATGATAAATGGGCTTGGAAAGAGTCTTTTTTATTTCATTTCCATCTGTATCATACAGGTAATCATAACGCAAATCACTTTCCCAAAACATCATTTTCCAATACTGGTAAGTTTCAGAGAGCAATTGGTTATTGCTATTGTATGCATAATCGGTCCGTTGATAATTCTCCCAATCTGAGTTTTCTGCATTCCATTTCTTTGTGCGTAGTATCAATAAATTAGAAAAGTCAGGGGAATAAAACCAACTGATAAACTGCGTATTACACCAATCGTTGGCACTTTCTTTCTCCTTTTGAAGTTGTGACTGTAACTGCCCGTCAGGATAATATGAATTTACAGTTAAGTACTGGTTTGCCAGACTTCCCGATTGAAAAACTGATGTGATTACAGAATCTAACCGGGCAGGTGGCGAATACTTAAAATCAGTTTGAAGCATCAAAATCCAAACATCTGATTTATAGGAATATTCTTTTTTGGAAGTGAGCGTTGTAAAATTATAGTTATATATAATTTTTCTTAATGGTTGCTCAACTTTGGATACATAATTGCTATGCACCTCATTATCAAGAACACCATTCAAATAATTATAATCAATTTTATATGAATCTGTCCATTCATTATTTTTCCAGTTTCGCTCAATCTGGTGTTTACAATTTCCGGCTTCATAAAACCACTCAGTTTGTGAAATACGGTCCCAGGAATTTGTTTGTTTATAATATCGGGTCTCAAGCATTTTTTTTCCATCATTGTCGTATAAATAAACGTAACGGAATGTGGAGTCATTATCAAACACTTTGAGTTCGGTAATTAATTGATTTTCATTTGCAGTACGGGCTATGGCCGGCAGAGATACCGAAAACAATGCTGCAACGAATAAGGCTGAAAGAATATGCTTCATTTAATTGAAATCTGGTCTATAATTCGTCAAAAATACATATAATTATTCAATGTTGCAAAACAGGCCACGTTAATACATTTCGGCCTCAGGATAAACCGTTTTCATGTACTTTTGCAAACAAATAAAAAGCACCGCCGAACTTATCCGGCAGTGCTGGTTGAACAATATCTTTTCTGTATTAACGGTCAAATTTAATATACCTAGGTTCGCTGGGCGTATATTCATCATTATCCCACAACGTGCTGGTTATCATAAGATCGGCACTATAACGGTTACAGGCAATTGGCACATTATGAACGCGGCACTGGCGAAGCAACATTTGGATATCGGCTTCGTGCGGTTGCGCATTCAGGTCATCAATCAAAAACACGGCAAGGTTGATTTGTTTACGCACTACCAATGCAGCTATTTCGGCATCACCTCCAAGCGGTCCGGAATTCATGCAGGTAATATCTACATCCACTCCTTTTTCCTCCAGGGCTTTTTGAATCAAACTACCGGTAGTTCCTGTACAAATTAATTTATGTTTCGATAACATGTCGGCATTAAATACCGCCCATTCAACCATATCTGCCTTACGTCTGTCATGTGCAACCAAGGCAATTGTCAGTTGTTTGTTCATACGCTCTCTATTTTCTTTATTCATGTCACAAAATTACTTTTTTTTCTTGTTTTAAACAACAGTTCGCAGCAAAAGTTCTTGAAAAATGGATCCATCCGTTGCTGCATTTGCCAATTTTGCCTACTTTTGTATTCACACATTAAAATTCCATGAAAAAAAGTATTATTTTTCTCTTTGCCTCCCTCTTGTTTCTGAGTGCCCTGCAGGCTCAACCCAAAAAGCGTGAAATGCGTGCCGTGTGGATTGCAACCGTAGCCAATATCGACTGGCCAAGTCAAAAGAACCTTACTTCGAAAGCGCAACGCGACGAAATGCGCGCCATGCTCGATGGACTGGCAAAAAACAATATTAATGCCGTTGTTATGCAAATCCGCCCCACTGCCGATACTTTTTATCCGTCGAACCTGGAGCCCTGGTCGAATTGGCTGACAGGAAAACAAGGTTCAAAACCGAATCCTTATTACGATCCATTGCAATTCATTATTGAAGAAGCTCACAAACGTTGCATAGAAGTGCATGTCTGGCTGAATCCTTACCGGGTAACCAATTCGGAAAGCCTGAGCATACTTAACAAAAATCATTTGTATTTCAAGAACAAAGACTTGTTTTTAAAATACGGTGATAAATACTATTTCAATCCGGGACTGGACGAAACACGTGAATTTCTGAATCATGTGGTGGAAGATGTGGTTGAACGCTATGATATTGATGCCATCCATTTCGACGATTATTTTTATCCTTACCGTGTTCCGGGCGAAGAATTTCCTGACGAAGCTGCATTCAGAGCTAATCCACGTGGTTTTGCCCAAAATCAGAAAGACGATTGGCGCCGGAATAATGTAAATATGGTTATTTCCGAACTGCAACAAACCATTAAAAACCTGAAGCCATGGGTGGAATTCGGTATTTCTCCATTTGGTGTATGGCGGAATGACAATGTAGATCCGCGCGGCTCGGCAACAAAGGCCGGAGTACAAAACTACGACGATTTGTATGCCGACATTCTTAAATGGCTCAACGAAGGAACTATCGACTACGTAGTTCCCCAGCTTTACTGGGAAATTGGCAAAAAAGTGGCCGATTATGAAGTACTGGCAAAATGGTGGAGCGACAATTCATTTGGAAAAAACCTGTATATCGGGCTTTATGCTTCGCAACTTGGCTCGCCGGATGCAGCACCGGCCTGGAGAAAAGGAAATGAGCTGTGCCGCCAGTTGAGAATGAACATGAACTACCCGCAAATTGATGGTGCTGTTTATTTTAGCGCGAAACCATTTCTGAAAAACAAACAGGGACTCAACGACAGCCTGCAACAGAATTATTATAAATATCCGGCTATTTGTCCGGTTAACCGCAATATTAAGGGTGAAGCTTCTGCCCAACCGCAAAACATCCGCATTGTAAAAGATGGCAAAGAAGCCTTTCTTATTTGGGACGATGTAAATGAAGAAGGCGGTTGCCAGGTTGCCTATTACGTGGTATATGCATTTAAAGGAAACAAGGTGGGCGACTTGAATGACCCGTCCAATATTATTGCGCGGACAACAGACAATTGCCTTGAACTGGATACGCTAAACCGAAAATTCAAAGGGCGCTTTGCCTTTGTGGTAACGGCTGTAAATCGCTATAAACATGAAAGCACACCTACTTTTGGAATAACAAGAAGGATGTAATTAAAAAAGATATTTACAATAGAAACGGCCGGAACCCAAAAGTTCCGGCCGTTTCTATCTTAGAGAAATGAATCAGTCATTTAATGAAAATTGCTTTTCTGTTTTTAGTTTTTCGTGCCCTTTGCTTTGAGCATATTAACGTAGGTATAGAATGTAGCAATTAAAAGAGGCAGAACCCCAGCAATAATAAATATCAGGTCGGCAGGCAACCGCAGCCACGCCAGTTTAATTATGTGCGGTTGTGCTAAAAATTCTGTGCTCCGGGCGTGCCAGTATCCGTTATGGATTACATCCAGCAATTGTAAAACTCCACTGGGGAATAGTTGCATGACAACCATTCCTGCCAAACCTATATTTAAACCCCAAAATGAGATTTTTACGTACTTTTCAATCTTACGCCAATGCACGGTTGAAGAAATCTGCCGTAGCGCAAATATGATAAATGCAATTGCCAGCATGCCAAATACACCCATTAAAGCCGCATGCCCATGATTTGGTGTGAGGTTAGTTCCGGTTTCATAATAACTTATTACCGGAAGATTGATTAAGAAACCAAAAACTCCTGCACCCACAAAATTCCAGATACCTACTGCAATTAAAAAGTAAAAGGTCCACTTATGAGGAAAATCAATTTTATTCCCTTTTTCGTCGGTCTTAGTTCGCATTAGCCGGCCAAAATCAGAAGCTTCAAGCGTAAGCAGAATTAATGGAACCACTTCCAACGCAGAAAATGAAGCCGAAATAGCCATCGATACATCTGTTTGCCCATTCCAGTACCAGTGATGTCCGGTTCCCAATATCCCGGCACCCAAAAACAAAACAGCATCCAAATAAATAATGCGCGTGGCGGTTTGCTTTGCCACCAACCCCAACTTGAAAAACATGATAGCCACCATTACAGTTGCAAATACTTCGAAAAATCCTTCAACCCAAAGATGAATAATCCAGAACCGCCAGGTATCAACTGTTGAATAGTTGGTTGTTGAACCAAAGAAAAAAGCCGGAATGTAAAAGAAAGGAATGGAGAAAGCAGCTAGTAAAAACAGCGTCTTCAGTTCCCTCTCTTCAGGCTCTTTTTTTGTTGGTTTTACCGATCGCAGAAGCAGTAATGCCCATATAACCAAGCCAACAGCCATCAGATACTGCCAGCCACGGCCTATTTCCAGATATTCCCAACCCTGGTTACCGAACCAGAACCACAAATTTTTCAACAAATCTTTTACACCAAGATATTCTCCGAGAAGACTGCCGAATATGACTATTCCAAAGGCTAAAAATAGGAAATTTATCAGTCCTACCTGTCCTTTAGGCTCCCGTTTTGATAATATCGAGGAAATGAAAATTCCTCCTCCCACATAAGCAGTAGCAATCCAAAGAATAGCAGATTGCAAATGCCATGTCCGGAGAATATTCGTTGGGAAAAGTTCAGTCAGGTCGAATCCGAAAAATCCATTCGGATCTGCAAAATAATGCGACATGGCCCCTCCTGCAAAGGTTTGGAACAAAAGTAAAATGATAGCTACTAGAAAGAACTTTATGGATGACCGCTCGATTGGAGTCGGATTTCCGGCTATTAAACGGGGTGGAAGCATCTCTTTAGTCCTTCGCCATCCCAGGTAATTAAACCGGCCGAAGAAAAACAATATAAGGCCAACACCAGCCAATAAATTAATCAGACTTAAGGCGCTCCACAATATGGTGTCGCTGGAAGGCCCGTTTCCGATCAGAGGTTCATACGGAAAATTGTTGGTATAGGAGTATTTTTTTTCGGGCTGATTAGCTACTGAAGCCCAGGCAGCCCAGGCAAAAAAGGAAGTCAGCTGCCTTAATTCATCCTGATTTACAATCAATGTTTTAGGCAATCCCAGGTTAGTAGACGGTTTTTGAAAATAATCTTCCCAATAACCGATCTGGGCATTGAATGAATGTATTTCAATTTTTGTAAAATAAAGCGTATGACTATCCGGATTATAACGGTTTTTGATAAGAAAATCACGTGTCAAGCCCACCAACGACTCTTTTTGGTCATTTGTTAAGTTTGAATAGCCCGTTTTAAATTTTTCCAATGCAATTTGATTTCGAACTTTTACCGCCAGATTATGAAGGTACTGGGCAGAAAAATCCGGTCCCATGTAAGCACCATGTCCCCAGATGCTCCCATTGTTCATAAGGCCTTTTTTTAGGAAAACTTGTTGTCCCGCCTCAATATCCATTTTAGTAAATATAACCAAACCGGTACTGTCGGTTACTTTTTCGGGAATGGGAGGTTGCGACTTCCGGTAATAGCTACCGGTTGTCACCCATATAAGCATTGCAAACTCAAGAAGCAGGATAATTACTAATCCTCGTCTCCACCAGGGAGATATTTTTTGGTTTTCAGGGTAATCGTGTGATGTTTCCATAAAAGTCAGTATTTGGTTAGTTAAACTTAATAGTGCACTTTGCTGGTATTACGAAAAGGTTTCCTGTCTTTTATTCACCATCCTCACGAATTCAGGGAAACGTATTATAATAAGCTTAAAAAAGCTTTATTAGCTTCGAAACTATACGGTTTATTACTCCACAACTACTGATACAACTGATTTTCTTCAACTTTTGAAAGATTTAGTCAAAAAATCAATCTTGAATATAACAAAAAAGAATCAATAAAGTTTCATTTAATTATTGAAAAACAAGGCATTACCTTTAAATTCATCAACCTGAGTTTCCTAAATGATATGCTCATAACCATTGAATCGGAGATTCAACGCAGGCTACACAGTCAAATCCGGAGATACGGAATAAACAATAAGTCAGGCTGAATTTATTTAAAACAAATTCAGCCTGGCTTTAGAAAGTAAAACTACAAGAATCAAAATGAAACATTTATTGTCTGGATCCTCATACAGAAGTTTCATTTCATTGTTTTAATAGCCTGAATACGGAGGATCGTTTGAGGTATTTGAGCTTGCCGCAACTACAATAATTTTTGCTTTCATTGACGGATGCGGTACGCAATAATAACTGAAAGTTCCAACTGTATTAAAAGTATGGCTATACACCGCGTTAGTGCTCATACTTCCACTATCGAACTGTCCAGCAACATCGCTGGTAACGGTATGTGCAACACCGTCTTTATTTGTCCATTTAATTGTAGTGCCCGTTGTTACAGTCAAACTAACCGGAGTAAATGCCATGTCCTTGATAAAAACTTCATTGAGAGAAGGGTCATTAGTCTTTGTGCAGCTTGCCAGCAAAATGAATATTGATACCAGTGCAATAGCTATAAAATACGGTCTTTTAGAATGATAATTTATTGTTTCCATTTTGTATTTCTTTTTAAGTACATATTTCAATAAATCAGGGAGAATAGAGAATAGATAATTGTAATTACTACAAAAAACAAATACAAATCATTTTAGTTTAAAAGGAAGAAGTTGTCTTAGAGTATATAAACCAGAAACCCTGCTGAATTTCACGTTGGAAATTCACAGGATTTCTGGTTTTTGTGGCAAGATTAGTTGTAAGCTTACAAGATTATCTATCAAACAATTTCTTCAGTAAATCAGGACGTTTCATGCGTTGCAGGTCGCGGATAATCTGGTTTTTATACTCACTTTTATACCAGAAGAAGAACTTACGTTGTTCCAGTTTTTCATCTTTGCTTTTGGCTGTAAAAACCGGTTCCAATGTATAAGGATGATATCCCGAATAATAAATCTCGGTAGCCAGGGTCATGGGCGTAGGCGTAAAATCCTGCACCTGTTCCAGTTTAAAATCAAAGCTTTTAGTCAAAGCTGCCAGATCGGCCATATCTTCGTTATGACAACCCGGATGACTGGAAATAAAGTATGGAATAAGTTGCTGGTTCAATCCTGCCTCACGGTTAATGCGCTCAAACTTCTTCTTAAACTCACCAAAATAAGCAAAACTTGGTTTTCGCATCATATTCAGCACTTCGTCCGACGTATGTTCAGGTGCTATTTTCAACCGGCCCGACACATGGTTCGTAATCAGCTCTTTGATATATTCGTCGTGAGTCTTGTTTATTTCAGGGTCATCGGTCCTGTCAAGCAAAATATCATAACGAACGCCACTGCCCACAAACGATTTTTTGATTCCGGGCAAACTGTCCACTGCACGGTAAATATCCAGCAATGGTTTGTGGTCGGTATTCAGATTGAAACAAACTTTTGGGAAAATGCACGACGGCTTCTGGCATTGGCGGCAGATATACATTTTCTTGCCTTTCATTTGGTACATATTGGCCGACGGACCTCCCAAATCGCTCAGATAACCTTTAAAGTCAGGCATTCGTGTTATTTGTTTCACCTCGTTCAGAATGGATTCTTTGGAGCGCGAAACAATATGCTTGCCCTGATGCGCCGAAATGGTGCAAAACGAACATCCGCCAAAACACCCCCGGTGCATATTCACCGAAAACTTAATCATTTCGAATGCAGGAATGGTTTTACCTTTGTATTTGGGATGCGGAACGCGCGTGTACGGCAGATCAAACGAAGCATCCAGTTCGGCTTCTTTCAGCGGTTCGTAAGGTGGGTTTACAATCACCCAGCGGTTTCCGGTTTTCTGCAACAGGCGGTTGGCCTCGAAGCGGTTCGATTCTTTCTCAATATGTTTGAAATTAGAGGCGTAAAGCTTTTTATCTTTCAGGCAAACCTCGTGCGATACCAGTTCAAAGTCTTTCCATTTGGGATGAGCGGGAATTTCTTTCGACAAATAAGACGTTTGCGGAATATCAACCAGTTCCTTGAAAGTCTTGCCTTCACGCAACTTGTTCACTATTTCTACAATAGGCTTCTCCCCCATTCCATACACCAGCAAATCGGCTTTTGTATCGGCCAGAATGCTTGGCATAAGCTTATCCGACCAATAATCGTAGTGCGTATACCGGCGCAGCGAAGCTTCAATGCCACCAATGAGCAAAGGAACATCCGGATAGAGTTTTTTTATGATATTGGAATACGTAATGGTGGCATAATCCGGACGCATGCCGGCTTTGCCATCAGGGGTGTAAGCATCATCGGAGCGAAGGCGCTTATTGGCCGTGTAATGGTTCACCATGGAATCCATATTACCACCCGAAACTGCGAAGAACATACGCGGACGCCCCATTTTTTTAAAATCGCGCAAATCATCGCGCCAGTTAGGCTGTGGAACTATAGCCACACGTAATCCCTGCGCTTCGAGAATACGACCGATTACAGCCGCCCCGAAAGCTGGATGATCCACGTAAGCATCACCGGTAAAGAAGACCACATCCACCTCGTCCCAGCCCCGTATCTCGAGTTCTTTTTTGGTTGTTGGCAGAAAATCGGTCAGTTGATATATAGTAGGTTGCATAAAATCTTTTTGCGATTAAAACGCTTTTCTGCCGCTTTGGTTCAACAGCAGCGCTTTGTGCTGCAAAGGTACGGAAATAATTTGTGAGTGTAAACCCCTCCGCTTCGCTAGCGCAGGTCTGCGATCCGTGCAATATCCGATCAACATAAAACAATGTCTTACACTCACCATTATTTGGCACGGATTACAAATCCGCACCAGCAGGGGGACGTAGCAGAGCCATAAGCCGAACAGCGAGCGACTTCGCTACAACCTATGCTTAACTAGTTTATTTGCAGTACTTATCGTAAAATTCACAAAACGAATCGATAGTAAACTTTATCGCGTCCATACCAACTGATGAGGTGGATGCCGCCATATCAAATCCGTGGAAAACTTTTTCATAGAATTTGAATTTTACGGGAATTCCTGCTGAACGAAGATTCTCTACATAGGACAACGTTTCATCTCGAAAAGGTTCATATTCTCCTACAAAAGTAATAGTTGGCGGAAACCCGGTGAAATCCGTATTTCTTCCCGGAGCAGCATAAACCGGCACATCCATGTTTTTTTCGTAGATATCGTTCAGGTAAATATTCCAGGCAAAATTATTACTCTTGGTATTCCAAACCGGAGCCTCTATATCTCTGGAAGAGTCCGTATCTTGACGATCGTCAAGCATTGGGTAGATTGGCATTTGAAAAGCAATTTTTACATCCTGAGTATCACGAGCCTTATTGGTTATTGCAGCGGTCAGTCCTCCTCCTGCACTGTGTCCTGCAACAATGAAGTAATCAGGATTTATCTGAAGCTTGTCTGCATTCTCTTTTGCCCAAAGCAAGGTATCATAGCAGTCATTGAAAGATGCAGGATAAGGTGCTTCCAAAGATAGGCAATAGTCGGGAGCAATCAGCACACATGGCCTTGCCTGAAGAAATTTTTCAATAATAAATAGAAATTGTTCAGGATTTCCAAAAAGATAGCCCCCGCCATGATTAAATAAGATACATGGAAGATTTTCAGTTTGATTTTCCGGACTGAATATTTGTGTTCGGATTAATCTTTCAGAACTGTTACTGGGTACCTCTACTACTTTATTCTTGAAACCTTTAATTTTTTTACCTTCTAAAAACCTGAATAGGAAATTAGTGATTTTTACACCTACTTTAGTATTAAGCAAAGGAGCTGTTAATGTCAATGGAGTGTAATGCTTTTGAAGATCTGGATGTAACATCTCTTTTGTAACTTTCATATGATTTTCTTTTAAATTTATCTTTCAGAAATAATATTTAAACCTTTGTTTGGACGAGATTGCCGAAACGACAAGCAGTTGCCTACGCTAGGGAGTTAACCGCTAGCATAAGCAACTGCTAAGCTAAAATCAAAATAGTAAAATTTTCATTTTTTGCAGATAGGGACATTGGTTTTCAACGATGTATCCGGTTGAGTTATTGCCAAATTTTGCGAAGACAATATTCGGATTAGATTCGTTCTTTATTCAATCTCTACAACATAAAAGGCCCATTTTTCAATGCTAAGTTCCACTTTATCATGGTCGATATGAAATGTTTTATTTTTAGGCGATACCGAATAGATTGGTTCACCGCTAAAGCTCAAATTATTTGTTGCATTTAGTGCATCCGAACTCAGATAGGTAACTTTAGCGTTTTTGGCATTTGTATTTAATAAATCAAGTCTTACATTAGCAGCATCGCTGTTTGTATTGACGAGTTTAATTATCACCTTACTATCTGTTTTTGTTGCACTGCAGTAAATTCCTTTTGGCAAATCTGATTTAATTTCCAGAACTTGTTTTCCTACAGTTGTAGAATACATTTGCTGCACAAAATAATTTGTCGTTTTCAGTACGTAAGCCGGATTAAAATTAATCAGATTATGCCTCCACTGATTACCTTCGGCAAGACAGAACAAAGGTGCAAAGCAGCTCATTGCCACAACATCCGAATTACGTTCCAGCCCGGTTAAAAAAGCTGCTTCTGCCAAAGCTGATTTATATTGATTTGGCACTAACATATTAGGAAACAAATTGTCTTTGACTAAATCTTTTGCAGCATATTCTCCAAGAAATACCTTTGCCGTACCTCTCTCATAATTATCATATCGGTTGTGTTTTTTTTCAACCCACTCATTCTTTTTATAAAAGTGCTCATCAATGTAGATATCCGGGAATTTCTCTTTTGCTTTTCTCCAAGCTAAATCCAATCCCTCCCCATCGGGGTATGCCCCCGATGACATAATACATGTCATACCTGGGTATTTTTTATCTATCTCCTTTTTCATCAACTCAAATCTTTCAATATACTCTTCCCCCAGATTCTCATTTCCTAAGCCAATGTGTCTTAATTTAAACGGCTCAGGATGCCCTGCTTCGGCTCGTAATTTTGCCCATTTACTTGTCTTTGGATCTCCTGTTGCATAATCGATCAAATCGAGCGCGTTCTGCACCACCCTTTCATAAAAATCAGGAGCATCCATTGGTAATTTCCCTCTTTTTCTTAACTGACAATTTAATCCTGCCCATACAATAGGGAGCGGCTCCATATTTAAATCTTCGCACAAAAGAAAATATTCATAAAATCCAATCTGAAGAGATTGACTATATCCCCCATCAGTAACATCTGTTGCCCACAAATTATAATTTGGTATTCTTTCAATAATCGGCCCTACACTATTTTTCCACTGGTATTCATTTCCAAGTTCAAGACCTTCTACAATACAACCACCAGGAAATCTCATGAATTTTGGTTTTAACTCCCTGAGTACTTCTACCATATCCTTACGGAATCGACCCTGACTCCATCTTGGATCATCTTTTCCCCACGTATCAGCATCCATCAAACTGATGCAGTCAATATCAACATTACCTTTGCCTTCAAAGCATATTACTAATTTCCCGTAAGCTGTTTTTTGTCCGTTCAACATCACTTTAGTGAATATCCACTTATCTGTTAGTTCTATCGTTTTTGTATCTGTGATTGTCTGTCCGTTATCATCTTCTACAAAGACTTTTACACTTCCACTAAATTCATTTTTCCTAATCCAACAGCTAAATTCATATTCTTTTCCTGACACAACTGACATGGCGCACATCTTTGCATTTTTCTTTTCACCATTATATCCTTTGTTATCAATACGGCATTTCCCATTACTTTTTATTCCGGCATACCAACTATTTGCAGAAACCGGATCTATTTGCAGACTTTCCATTTCTCCATCAGTACAATTCCAATACCTAAGCCGGTCAATTTTATTATTTACCTGCTTTGTAATACCAAGAACCATAGAAAAAAGACTAATTCCTTTAATATCCATATAAACCCCATCAAAACTGTGATTATTTACCATATTGGCGTTTAATCCACCATCGCACGAGAAGTTTATATCTTCCAGAAACACACCAAAAAGAGTGTCACTTACCTCTCTTATCACATTGTTTGCGTCAATCTTAATCTGAAAATCTAACATTGTTTTTCCTCCTTTAAAAAGTTTGTTTGTATTGTAATTTTTTACCATATAGTTTTATAAAATAGATTATTTGCTAACTTGTACCATAAAGATATTGTCAATTCCGGTAAATTCGCCAAAAGCTCGTTCAGAAGCTTCGTCATTTCTTCTGCATTCACAAACCCCTCCCATAAGCGACTAACCACCTTTAAAAGATTCAAAAGAACGACGAGCGATAAGGACATTTAACTCACTTTCGTGGAAGCCTATAATTATATAGTCAACTGCAACGAGAAAAGAGTCTTTATTTTGATAAAAAGTAGATGCCATTGTATGGATGAAACTTTCAGTTTGCAACTTTTAGGTGTAAAGTATTGAAAATTAGTTGCATGATTGTGTTTTGTTCTGATATTTCATATTGTTTTGAAAGAAGTGTAAAGGAAACACTTGTTTGTGATAAATTGCACATAGGATATTATGTTTTACAGCAGAAACTTTATATTTGAGATGTTATTTAGGAAATGAATCTTAGTTATTTGTTGAAAAACGACATTAAAAAAGGGGGTGTTTGGTGTAACGTAAGCATCCCAAATACGCCGTATATCAAAATAAAAAAAAGCGGATTTTCAGTAGAGCATATACTGAAAGTCCGCTTGGTATTTTAGATGATGATT
>Ga0208789_1000779_pt1 | contig 24360 bp, 21 predicted proteins | sample Methanotroph_Enr_FD_187368 | JGI IMG/M metagenome (GOLD analysis project Ga0208789, IMG submission 187368) | Enriched soil microbial communities from Old Woman Creek wetland in Ohio, USA - Methanotroph_Enrichment_5 (SPAdes) (version 2) | ecosystem: Environmental > Terrestrial > Soil > Wetlands...
AACTACTCACAAGCCAAACTCAATGCAGTAGCGAGAAAATTAAATGAACGTCCAAGAAAAACACTAAACTACCAAACACCGGCAGAAAGATTTGCCCAATCTGTTGCATCGACCGGTTGAATTCAAGGCTAATAGCGGTCATTCAGGATGCCTAGTTCGCGCCTTGGCTGTGGAGCAAACTTATACACAAATCAGTATTTTATTTAATTCAGATGTCAGGTATAAGACTGCTACATTGATAACTTTAAGTTAGCCTGCTAATCTTCTTCATGAATGTATTTACAGCCTCCTCCATATTATATAAACGAGGAATGCCTGAGTTGAAGATATATTGGAGAAAGGCACAAAATCTACTTTTTCACTTGTTTGTCGAATTTTCACATTACATACTACTGACAGAATCTGACAGAGAACTTCCTTACACTCCAATCTGTGCATGTCGCACAGACGATCTGAAGAAAGAAGTTGTATATGGTTAAAACTGTAGAAGTTGTTACTTACAAACTCGTGGCAGGAAGCGATCCAACCGCTTTCGTGACCGCAAATGGGAAAGTTAATGAATGGCTGAAAAAACAGCCTGGATTCATGACAAGAGAACTATCTTATTTATATGATGATAGCTGGCTAGATATTGTTCACTGGGAGTCTGCTAATAATGCTAAACAAGCAGCAGAGAAGTTCATGACGGAACTCGGTGATTGCGAGTGTATGGGCATGATTAATCCTGATTCGACCAAAATGTCACATGGCGAACTTTTGTTAATAAGTTAATCATTCTGTTATGAATAAAGCGGAGCGCCTGTTTCACCTCTATACATTGTTACGTTCACGGCGTACGGCAATCACGGCCAAGACTATAGCAGCGGTCATGGAGGTAAACATTCGTACGGTATACAGGGATGTACAGGCGCTCACGCAGTCTGGCGTACCAATCGAGGGTGAGCCAGGCGTCGGTTACCTGTTACGTCATGGCTTTGAGCTTCCACCTCTCATGTTTTCACCTGATGAGTTAATAGCGCTAATGGTGGGGATGCGGATGGTGCAGGCCTTTACTGATCCCGACCTTGCGCAAGCGGCATTACAGTCCGAGCAAAAAATCCTCTCCATCCTTACCGAGCCGCTAAAGCTGCGCGCAGAGCACCAGCCTTACCGCGTCCCCATACTCGATAGTGATAACGCGCTAAGAGAAGTGCATCGTAAATTACGTCTTGCCTGCGAAGAACACAAAAAGATGCGCGCTACCTATATCGACGAGCAGCAGCAAAAAACTGAACGAGTCCTGTGGCCGTTGGGCATCATCGGATGGGCCGGGCGTTGGACTCTTCTCGCCTGGTGTGAGAAAAGAAAGGATTATCGAAACTTCCGATTCGACAGGTTTGATGATGTCGAGTGCATGGATGAGAAATTCACTCCCGTGCGCGAAATAAGCATCGAACACTATTTCAAGACTGTCCTAGGTATCCCTGACAGCAGGTAAACAGAACACCACCATGGCTGAACCACTCAAAAACCAATTTGGCACGGAGATTCCCATCAGGATAGCGGGGATGATTTCTCGAGTATTTGTCGCATTCGACCAAGACGCTTTTATCAGAGATGTCCTTAACGGATATGAGCATCTCGAGCTATTGCCACGCGGACGTAAAATCGCGCATGCGCTGCATCGCTATTTACCTGGTGACTATGAAACTGCGATTGCGATATTGATTGATTCAATCGGAACGAAACTGGACAGGACAGAAAATTTTGGGATGGCCTCCTTCCTATACCTCCCCCACACTTTTTTTGTCGCAGACTTCGGGCTGGATCACTTCGAGAGTTCAATGCGTGCACAATACGAGCTGACGCAGCGGTTTTCCGCTGAGTTCAGCATTCGCCCCTTTTTGGAACGGCATCCAGAAGCAACTATGGACCGCCTCAAAACTTGGGCAAAAGACCCGAGCCCTCATGTACGCCGCCTAGTATCGGAAGGAACTCGCCCACGCTTGCCATGGGCATCTCGCCTGCGCGAATTCCAGAAAGACCCTCGCCCTGTGCTGGCGTTGCTGGAACTGTTAAAAGACGACCCGGAACTCTACGTAAGACGCTCCGTTGCGAACAACTTGAATGATATCGGCAAAGATCATCCGTCGCTACTCGTGGAAACTGCAAGCCGGTGGCTAATCGATGCTACGGATGAACGGCGCTGGCTAGTACATCATGCACTACGATCTGCAGTGAAGCGTGGAGAACCTGGCGCCCTTGCAGTTATAGGATTCGTGGGGGATGCAAAGGTGTCGGTCGGGTTGTGCATTATCCCAAAACACGTAGTGATTGGTGGCACAGCGACCATTACTTTTGATATTACAAACACTGATTCAAGACAACAGCGTGCGCTAGTTGATTTCCGAATTCACTTCATCAAGGCGAATGGTAGTAGTAGTCCCAAGGTTTTCAAATTGAAGATTGTTAATCTAAATCCGCGAGAAACCGTGCGATTGAGCAAGACTGTTTCGTTGGCGGAAATGACAACACGAAAACACTATCCAGGCACGCATCAGGTGGATGTTATTATCAATGGCACTGCACAAGTGCTGGGGAAATTTGAACTAGAGTATGATTAATTTTGGCAGCAGACATTACAGCCAGCCAAACGCCGTTCGATAAAGCTGCATAGAAAAATGCATAGTGCAGATTTTCTTCATGTTGAATGTCAGCAATGGGTCGCTCCGTTACCATTTCGCACCGATCGCAGCACTAAGAAACTTAGCCATGGGTGTTATTAGTCGGCAATTTTCTTCGAATTGCTGCATGAGGTGTGCGCTACAAAGCGTATCTCTGGTAAGTTCTATCATTACTGCAAAATCTTTGCGTTTTAAATCCTCAATTAGCGGATGCTGCGCATTAAATCCCAGTGGTGGGCGTTTTAATGAGTCGCCCCAGAAGTTACATCGCTGCACAAATTCCTTGTCAGAAATGGCTTGTTTCCAGCTTTCTGGATGTTCGGCAATTGCAGTGCGTATTTGATACAATTGTTTTCCATCGGGATGGTATATCCCGCCCCCCATGAATATCTTTTCCGGTTCGATATGAATATAAAATCCCGGTGCGCTGATATCTGTGCCAAAGCCCTTAAGGCGGAACTGGGCCGCAACAGACGTTTTGTACGGACTTTTATCTTTAGAAAAACGCGTATCGCGGTTGATTCGGAACATTGAGCCCCCTATCGTACTAGGGACGGCAATGACATTAGGCGCAACTTTATCGAATACGGGCTGCAAATCTTCAATGAACCGTAACATCGGATTACGCGCTACTTGTTCGTAACGCGCTTTGTTGGCAGCAAACCATTCGCGATTGTTGTTTTCGTTGAGTTCACGTAAAAATTTGAAGAGTTCCTCAGAAAAATAAGTTTGGGGTTTCATCGTGTAATCCTTGTTAAGTGCGTAGCTTTAGCTTTAATAAATGTTTTCTCCAGCAGTTTATGCTGCCATTATAGTTTAGTGCAGACAATCGCCTGCAATGACTACATTACAGGTTAAGGCAAAGGCAGATGTCTAACTGACATCTACCATAAAAAATGACTGAAGTCTCAGCTTGTTTCCAAGCTAAATTCTCAGTACTATTGGCTTACCTGAACCGGCACAATGGAATCGTAAACGATGCAGAATAAAAGATCGCCCACGCTTATTTCTTACCTAAACAAATGGCCATTGCGCTGTTGCTAGCCTCATTGTTTACCTCGAATGTACGAGCCAAAAAAACATCCGCCCATTCCCCCTGAACGCTTCATCAAGCGGGTCCTGCTGCATGCATTGATTGCGCTCGCCCTGCTGCTGCTCTCACTTATGCTCGGAATGTCTGGTTATGAGCACTATGAACAGCTCTCATGGCGCAGTGCATTTTTGAATGCAGCAATGCTCCTGGGCGGAATGGGCCCTGTAGATGCGCCGGTAACGGACGAGGGTAAATTATTTGCCGGTATTTATGCGCTCTACGCGGGCTTGGTATTCCTGATCGTAGTGGGCCTCGTCTTGGCACCAGTAGTGCACCGTGTTATGCACAAGTTTCACTGGGAGCAAGACCAACAGGACCAATAAGTTCATAGCACATACCACTCCAAGTACAGGCTAACAACGCCCCCATTTCGCCAAGTAAAAGTACGCACAGTGCCCAATCACTGGGGCAAATGGAATGACAACACCATCATGGCTGGCAAGCTGCTTGGGCAGCATCACCTTATTTCCAACTCCGGTAATGGCGATAAGCTATAATTCAGGGTTGAGAGTCAAAAGTCCATTCAACCTGCATCTGCTGTAATTTTTACGGTTAAGATACTTTGAGCACGGATGCTGCCTGGCTCTAATTTATTTACTTGATGGAAACATAGTTTACTTATGGATTTACAAAATATTATCGATCTGTTTTTACATCTAGATAAACATCTGGAAATTCTGGCGGCGTCATGGGGCGGATGGATTTACGCACTGATGTTCGCCATTATTTTTGTGGAAACGGGTTTAGTTGTAATGCCTTTTTTGCCGGGAGATTCCCTGCTGTTTGTTGCAGGAGCAATAGCTGCAATTGGCGGCATGAGCTTACCCGTTCTAATGGTTTTACTGTCAGTTGCGGCAATTGCAGGAGATATGCTGAACTATTCAATTGGCAGGCGGATTGGCCCAAAAGTTTTTTCATGGGAAAACTCACGCTGGTTTAACAAGGACGCATTTAATAAGACCCATGATTTTTATGAAAAACATGGCCCTATCACGATAGTCGTTGCCCGATTCATGCCGTTTATTCGAACTTTTGCGCCATTTGTAGCCGGAGTCGCCCAGATGTCTTATCCGAAGTTCGCTTTGTACAATGTGGTCGGTGCACTGCTTTGGGTGTGCGGGTTGACTGCATTAGGATTTCTGGTCGGTGATCAACCGTGGGTAAAAGCCCATTTTTCCCTGGTTGCTTTAGCACTGGTCATCATTCCGTCAATTCCGGCAATCTGGTTACTTGTAAAACATGTAGTGAGAACATATTTACGATGATGCCTGGCACGATGATTTACAAAGCAAATCATCGTGCAGCCGGTGTTACCGGTCAATAAAATTTTCAATTGTCATTGCAACTGCACGAGCTTGCCGATGTGCATAAAAAAGATAGCGCACTTCACCTGAAACCCTTCGTTTTCAAACAGTGACGCGTAAGTTTCCAACTGCGTACGGTAGTTTTCTGCCGCAGATTTCAGTGTATCCTGCGAGGCATCCATAGGCAGCTCGACAGTTTTATAGTCAATGATCCAGCGGATGTTGCCCTCAATAAATGTGCGGTCAACAATATAGTTTTTAACTAAATCACCCAGCACACTGCTCATGGCAAGCTCAACATCGGCAGTTTCTCTGGCCTTGAGTACCCACTGCCCATCTTCACTGCTCAAAGTAGTCTCCAGCAAGCGCCCTACAATTGCTGCCGCCTCTAATGCCGTATCCCCTGCATGTCCCTGCTGCCGCAACCAGTGATGCATTGCAGGCAATAACGAACCGATGCGCGACAATGGCCATGCCGCCAGCCCCTGCTGCGCAATAATTTCCATGTATCGATGTGCCAATGTACCAATGTCAGCCTCTATGCTCACACTGCTGCTGCCCGGCTTGTTATTTTGCTTGTTACCGGTGATAACCGGCTGTTCCGTACGCAGAATGGCAGGCAGATGCGGCTCTTTCAAGCGCACTAGCCTGGGCGTAAAGTCAGCGATATCCGCCTCTGCCGTTACCAGCGGCTCTGCTAACGATTCTGTCAGTGCCGCCGCCTCAAATTCCGTGCCGACAGCGTTCCACAGCTGTTCCAGATAAGTATTCTTGGTTGGGCTGACCTCCCCTTTTGCATTCTGGCCGGCAATACCCACCAGATGCAATTTACGCTCTACACGCGTTGCGGCCACGTACAGCACACGTGCCGATTCATTCGCATCACGCTCTTTTTCACGTGCTTCCAGATAATCATACGGGCTGACTTTATCCTTGTCGCGGGCGCCTTTGGGAATATAGGGCGCAGCCAGCAGTTCCTGCTGATGACCAATACTGACTTCTTCCCACAGCACCAGCGGTTTGTCACCATTGTTGCCGCCGGTAGCCGTACCCAAGCCGGGCAGAATGACGGTATCGAATTCCAGCCCTTTGGATTTATGTATCGTCATCATCTGCAATTTTTCGCCATGGCTATCCGGTGCCGCGAATAACTTGGTAATCTCGAACTCCATACGCTCGGGCGAGAACTGATTGCTGCGATCCAGCGCGTCCAGACAGGCGAAGAATGCCTGCACATCGACGACATCCTCCGGCTCCCACAGGCAGGATGTGCCGTTCATCATCAGCCACACGCCGCGTATCCAGCGACTCACATTCATACGCCCCTGGCTGGCATAGGCTTCATCCAATATCCCGCGCACATGCAGCAAGCGCGCCTGCCCGTCGGCAGAAAGACGATTTACTGCTCCATCATCATGCATCAATGTCCAGATAGTACTGCGATGATCATGCCCGGCCAGCGCGTGCATATCATGCAGAGTCAAACCACACCAGGGCGCGCGCAATATCGCCAGCCAACGCACGCGGTCTGCACGGTGATGCAGCGCATGCGTGAGCGAGAGCAAATCCTGCACTACCTGCCTGCCCTCCAGCGCCTCAATCTCCACCGCCTGGAACGCAATGTCTTTATGCTCACGGCGCAGTTTGCTTACTAATTGTGTGAGGTGTCTTTTGGAACGCACCAGTACCGCAATTTTCACATCCGGGTTGATGCTCTGCTCTGCCTGAATAACGCGCACCACGGCCTCGGCTTCGCGCTGCTGCGCCAGCTCTGAACTATCATCAGCCTGTTTGATGACAGGGTGCACTTCTACCCCCGCCTGCGGCAGATTATCTTTGGTTGCGATAAATGGACGGTAATGGATCGCGCCTTGAATTACCTCGTCATGCGCAGGGAAGATAGGTGCAAAAGTCTGGTTGATCCAATCCACAATCGCCGGTGATGAACGGTTATTGCGGTATAGCTGCAAACGCTCCAGATGAATATCGCCAATGCCATTTTTAGCCGCATCGATAAACAGGCCAACGTTCGCCTTGCGAAAGCGGTAAATAGACTGCATGGGGTCGCCCACTGCAAACAGGGTGCGACCATCATCCATCTGCCAGCCCTGCGTCAACTGCTCAAGCAGCTTGATCTGGCTGGGACTGGTATCCTGAAACTCATCCACCAGCAGATGCTTTATCTGGTAATCCAGTTTCAGCGCCAGTTCAGTCGGCTCGCCGAAATCATCCCCCAGCGCCCGTGTTGCACGGTGGGCAATCTCCACAAAGTCCACTTCGCCGGCACGCTGAAATACCAGCCACAATTGAGCCACAGCCAGATTAAGCAACTGGGAAAGCGTGGTGATGATCTGCCAGCTGGAAATTTCATTACTTACTTGCGGCAATGCTCGCACCCGATGCAACGGGCTTAAATCCTCAACCGCTGAAATGATCTCAACCAGCGCAGCTTTCTGCGCGCGCCCGTCATCAGTGGCAGGGAAACCGAATTTCACATTCAAACCGCCCTCTTTGCGCGGGTCACCCGCCGCAGTCAACATGAGGTCGGCAATTGCACACCACATCGGCAGCGCTTCCTGTTTTTGCGTAACAGGTGTTTCCCAGTCAAGCAGAAGCGCAACGGAGCTATCACCAGGCAAGTTAGATGCAGCAAAACGCGCAACAGGCATGAGCAAATGCTGCAAAGGCGCAGGCAAGGCATGCAGGGCAACATCCAACTCCAGCTCCACCATAAAACGTAAAGTCTGCTGCAAAGCAGCAGCATCAACCTCAAACTGGGCATGATGCAGCCACTGGTCACGTTTCTCCAGCATTCTGATCAGCAGGTTCTTAAGCTGGTTGGCATCGTTATCCACATAACGTAATGCCGCTTTCACCACTTCGCCATGTTCGCCAACTTCCAGCAGGGCCAACGTCTGTTCAGATGCCTGTGCGTACAAGGCGGATGCATCTAGTGCCACGCGCGGCTGCGATCCGAAGCGGCTCATCAGCGGCATTTGCCTCGCCAGGTGCGCACACAGGCTATCAATGGTAAAAATACGTAACCGTGATGGATTCTCTATCAGCTGCCAGTTGTGCAATGCCGAACGCTCAAGTGCCTCCAGGCTCAGCTCATAAGTGATCTGTTTATGCGGCTGTAGAGGTTTATCCTGCCTGGCGGCCTTCATCAGGCTATCCAGAATACGCAGCCTCATCTCCGCAGCAGCTTTATTGGTGAAGGTGATCGCAATGATTTCTTCCGGCTCGTTCACCGTTTGCAGCAGTTTCAAATAGCGCTGCGTCAGCAACTCGGTTTTACCCGCACCAGCCGGTGCCTCAACGATAAACGAGGTCAGTTCCAGCGCGCGCTCACGGTTTTGCACATCGGCTTCCAGGTTAAAAGTGTGTTCGCTACTCACTCTCCTACCTCCTGGAATCTTTCAAATTGCAGTTTGCGCTCCGGCAGGCGCAGCAATGGAGTCACTTCACAGTATATGAGTTCATTTTCATCACTGAAGCGCACCGCGGCTTCACCCGCACGCAGTTCCGTCGCTACCGCTTCAATCGCAGTTTTCCAGTGGCTCAACAAGTGCTGCCAGTCAGTGAAGTTCTGCGTAAATGCGGGTTTGCGTTTGCTTTGTTCGGCTTCAAAATTATCTGCCGAAACCCCGGCAAAAGCATGTTCTGCGGTTTTAACCATGCCAAAATGTATGCCTGCCACCTGCTCGCCAAGTTCGGCATAACCGGGATCGGCATAAAAGGTTGCATAAATTGGCAGCTGCGGCTCGGTGATGCGGTCTTCGCCCCAGCTTTTGATTTTTGGCATTTGCCCGGTTTTGTAATCAATGAATTCCAGCCCGCCGTTTTCAAGCTGGTGCACCCTGTCGATTTTTAACGTGACTTCAATACCGCAGATCTGCACCTTTTTACCGACTTCACAATCAATAATCCGGAACGACACGCCGCGCGCTTTTTCATACGCCAGCCAGTCGCCAACCAGACGCAGCAATCGCTCATATTCGAGTTCCAGCACAGCAGCAGACGCGATGCTGCTCTCGGCCGCAAACGCCTGAATAGTGTTACGTACCGCTCTGCTAAGTGCCTGCATAAAAGCATCAGCGCTCATATCGCGCAGGTCAGCAAAGTGGCGTTTGCGCCAGAACTGCTCCAGCACACCATGCACCAATGAACCGCGCGCCATGTTATCCAAACCGGATGTCGGGGTCTTGAGCGCCTTTGCACCTAATCGATACTGGTAGAATGCCCAGGCCGGACACACTGCCTGCGCTTTCAATAATCCGGTGCCGCCGGAAACATGCTCGCCTTCTTTAACGGCGGGCGCAATGTGGTCATCAATATGTTCCAGCGCATCATGCCCGGTATAACTCAGCTGCTCCGCGAGCATCGCAGCCAAAGGTATCTCAGCATCCCATAGCGCAATATCCTGCATCAGCGGCGAAGGACGCAGCTGGCTCTCGCCATCCATTTTGCTGCTTGAAAAAACAATATGCCGTGCCGAATGCAAAAGCCGCTGCTGAATCGTTGCCGCAAATATTGCCTGCACATGGTTATCAGCATTCGGCAGCCCTGCTGCACGCTGTATAAATGCCGGCAGTAACGGATTAGGCCTCGCAGGCGGCGGCCAGATATGGTCATTCATGTGCATGCACCACAGCGCATCCACCGGGGCACTCAGACCTTCCATAATCCCTAGTATCTGTATCGCAGGCTCATGCTCGGTTTCCGCCTGAAACACCTGACTGGTGCATATCTGCTGCAGGTAATATACCGCTTCACTGGCAGAAAGCTTGTTCTCAAGCACATCCATTTTTGCCAGCTGCTGCAAGGCTTTCTGCCATGCGTTAAGCACCTGATATTCAAGGCTATTGACATTGCGTTCACCGGGCCAGCCCAGTGCATCAAGGATCGCATCCAGCGTCTGCGCCCACTGCACTGCGGGCAGTTTTCTGCCGGTCTGGATTGCCATTGCAGCATTGATACTGGCAAGCAGCGATTCAAGACCCAAGCCTTCTGCCTGTTGTTCCTGTACGAACTCCAGTAGACGTGAAAGCGTAAACTGCATAGGCAATTTTTCACGCATGCCCGCATCCAGCAGCGCGCGCGCATCAGCCTCCTGCCTGCTGGCTGACCAGAACGGTGAAAGCAACAGCGCGGATACATCGGATTGCTGCAACTGATGCACTGTCATCAGCCGCAGCAGATTAACGCCTGCCTGAATAACAGGCTGCTGTGCCAATGAAACACCTAGTGAAAAATTATAACGACGCGGCGTGTCTGCCAAGCCAGGACGTATGCTGAGCGGGTAAAACACGTCATCCAGAAGGTCTGCAAGCTGGTTTCTCACCTCGCTCAAACGCGGGGTCACGATAGCGAGCCTCGCGGCGGGGTTCTCCACCAGACGCTGCTGCGCCCAGGCTACGGCGGCGCGGCACTCTGCCTCCTGATTTGCCAGCAGAACATGCTGCGTTTGTGCCGGCATATTTGCGGTGGTTTTATACTCGGCAACCTGCACGCCACGGCTGGCTAGAATATCGCGCAAACGCTGTTCCTGCGGTGCCGTCTGGTCAAACCCGCCGAATTCGATACGTGCCGGTAATTCACCGGCACCTTGAGCCAGATGCGCTAACTGCCAATCTGTATAACGCACACTCTCCAACGCACCAAGCTCTCGGCAGCGCTGCTGAAACGCACGCTGCCAGTGCAGAAACTGCCGTGTTTCTTCCGCCTGATGCTCACGCGGCACATGCAGATTCCATGCAACCACATAACGATTAGCCTCCATTGCAGCACTGGCCAAACCGGAAATATCGAACAACTCACCGAAGGTATTCTTTTTAAGCGATTGCGTGATCACCTCTTCCCACAGCAATTGTTCGTTAAATGCGCTTAATATATAAGGGGACGACTGCTCATTGATAGCACCGGTGAGCAATCCTTCTTCAATAATACTTTCCAGCCATTGCGCCAGGGTCTGCACATCGAGGCTATGCCACTGCGCTTTACCCGCCTGGATCTGCTGCTGTGCAATGTCACTTTGGATACTGCGTGCCAAACGCGCTGATGGACATAAAATAATTGAATTGGCAGACATTGCACAATTCTATTGGATAATTGGCATTAGGCAAATAAAATACAGGCAATCAGACACATTAAAGTCAGAGACACGACATGCTCATTCAAATTAAAAAATTCATTAAATATTTCACCCTTCTTTTATTGATCCCAATCACGGTCTTTGTTCTTTACATTTGGGCAGCACTGACCTGGACCTATTCATCAGGGGAACGTGCCGGCTACGTGCAGAAACTCTCGCAAAAAGGCTGGGTATGCAAAACCTATGAAGGCGAATTGATCCTGGTCTCCATGCCAGGTACGCAGGCAGAAAAATTTCCTTTTACCGTAAGAAGCAAAAAAATCGCAGATAAAATCAATCAAACCGTAGGCCAGCGCGTACGCCTGATTTACGAAGAGCATAAAGGCCTGCCCACCACCTGTTTTGGTGATACGGCTTATTTCGTTACCGACGTGCAACCACTTGATAAGCAACAATAATGGCCGCTACCGACGAAAAAAATTACATCACTCCGGAAGGCTTTGCTGCACTAAAAGCAGAGTTCGACCAGCTTTATAAAATCGAGCGGCCTGAGGTAGTGCGTACCGTTGCATGGGCAGCCAGCAACGGTGACCGCAGTGAGAACGGTGACTATATTTATGGCAAAAGACGTCTGCGCCAGATTGACAGCCGCTGCCGCCACCTGATGCGGCGCATGGACCTGGCCGAGATCGTGGATTCCAGCCAGCAGCAGCATCTGGAAAAGATTTTCTTTGGTGCCTGGGTTACCTTATACAATCTTGAAGATGATACCGAGCATGTCTACCGTATAGTCGGCAAGGATGAACTGGCGCCATCAAAAGGCTATATCAGCTGGATATCACCACTGGGAAAAGCGATGCTGGGAAAATCCATCGGTGACATCGTGCGATTGACAACACCAAAAGGTGAAGAAGAATTCGAGGTGATTGACGTCAGCTATAGGGAACCTGCCACCACAGCATGAAGAATTATGACATCTTCTGCAAAATCGTCGACAACTTTGGCGACATCGGCGTGTGTTGGCGCCTGGCGCGGCAGCTGCAAACAGAGCACGGGGTACAGGTGCGCTTATGGATCGATGATTTAAACATCGCCAGGCAACTTATACCCGCACTGGACATCACGCAGCAGATTCAAGTCATACAAGACGTCACAATCGCCACGTGGCATCCAGATACCACGTTTGACCAGGCAGCCGATGCAGTCATTGAAGCCTTTGGCTGTGAACTGCCGCCTGCATACCTGGCACTGATGCAACCTGAAACCGCTTGGGTAAATCTGGAATACTTATCCGCTGAACCTTGGGTAGAAGACTTTCACGCAAGAAACTCCAGGCGCGGCAATTTAACCCGCCATTTCTTTTTCCCGGGCTTCACTGCGGCCACCGGCGGTTTATTGCGCGAGCAGGATATTGTTAAAAACAATCAGAAAATTGCCAGCAACCAGCAACTTCAGCATGATTTTCTTCAGCGCCTGAATTTAAATAACAGCGCCTCATTAAAAATATCGCTATTCGGTTATCCGCATGCGCCTCTGCATGAACTACTAGCGGCCATGGCAGACACTAACCGTCACATAGACTGTTATGTCCCCGTGAGCAGCATACTGTCTAAAATCGCAGAGTTTTTCGGCAAACCATCGATTGCTGCAGGCGAGCATCTGAATTGTAAAAATCTGGATTTACACGTCTTACCATTTTTAAGCCAGGACGATTACGACAAACTATTAGCGATCTGCGATGTCAATTTTGTGCGCGGCGAAGATAGCTGGATACGGGCAATCTGGGCAGGCAAACCCTTTATCTGGCAACCCTATTGGCAGACTGAAGATACGCACATTACTAAACTCAATGCATTTTTAGATGTGTTTTATGCAGGCTGCGATGAGGCTGCCAAACAAGCCGCTTACGCTGTGCATGCCGGCTGGGTATCAGGCAATATGACAACCTCAGGTTGGCAGAATTATTTAAACAATCTCGGCACACTTAAAGCATTTACCCTGCAGCAGACGAGTGCACTGGCTTCACTGCCGGACCTTGCAACTAACTTGGTGATTTTTATTGAAAAATTACATCGAAATAAGATATAATGCGCGGTTTTACGCATTCACCCTTTAATTTGTAAGGCAACCTATGAAAACAGCTCAAGAACTCCGCGTTGGTAACGTGATTATGGTAGGCAACGATCCGCTCGTTGTTGTTAAGGCAGAATATAATAAATCTGGCCGTAACTCTGCCGTGGTTAAAATGAAATTTAAAAACCTGCTTACAGAAACACCTAGCGAAAACGTATACAACGCTGGCGACAAGTTTGAAGTTGTTATCCTGGATAAAAAAGAAGTGACTTACTCATACTTCGCAGATCCAGCTTACGTGTTTATGGACGGTGAATACAACCAATACGATGTCGATGGTGAATACATGGCAGACGTTTTACCATACCTTGAAGATGGCTTGGCTGCAGACTTGCGTTTTTACAATGACAAAGCGATCTCAGTTGAAATTGCAAACTCAGTAGTGCGTGAAATCACCTACACAGAACCGGCAGTAAAAGGCGACACCTCAGGTAAAGTTCTGAAACCAGCAAAAATCGCTACCGGCTTTGAAGTTGCAGTGCCTTTATTCGTTAGCCAAGGCGATAAAATCGAGATTGACACACGTACCGGCGAATACAAAAACCGCGTAATGAAATAAGTCTGGAATAATTTTTTATTAACAAAAATTAGTAAAAGGGAGCAACTTGCTCCCTTTTTTTATGACTAACATTTAGTACCTAATAAGACGCAAATCGCGTTAAGATAACGTAATATAAAAATTATAATTGCCGGGAGCATACATGAACGACAAACAATTAGTCGCATTGCAAGCCGCAAAATACGTACAAAATGGCATGCTGGTTGGATTGGGTACTGGCTCCACTGCCAATTATTTTATTGATGAACTGGCACGCTTATCACGTGAAGAAGGCCTGAAATTTACCACTGTCGCCAGCTCCACTATCAGCGCACAAAAAGCGCAGTCACTGAATTTACCTATCGTAGCACTTGAGCATATCAGCCAAATCGATTTATATGTGGATGGCGCCGATGAAATCACCCCTGATAAAACCCTGCTTAAAGGCCGCGGCAGCGATCTGGTTAAAGAAAAGCTGCTGGCAAAAGCAGCCTCACAATTTATTGCAGTTGCCGATGCCAGCAAACTGGTCAGTTATATCGGCCAGAATTTTGTAATCCCTATTGAAGTGATCCCTTTCGCCTGGCAGCTTGCAAAAAAGAGTCTTGAAGATATCGGTGCACAGGGCGATCTGCGACCCAACGCTGCCAAGGATGGCTTCTGGGTGACCTCGCATGGCAGCTATGTACTGGACATGAAGTTCGATAAAAATTTAGATGCAAATACTTTAAATGCCCTGATTAACAACACTCCAGGGGTTGTTGAGCATGGTATCTTTTACGGACTCACCGATAAAATTTTAATTGCCACTAATGGCGTAGTTAGCGAGCATTAGAATTGATTTGTTCAATTCAAAATAAACTCTTCATGCGTTTATTTTTCATACAGCCACTTCTGGTTTTAGCGTTGATATTCATCTCAGGCTGTAAGCCTTCTAACAACCTGAACAACCTCCCTTCAATTGACCCGAACAAGAAAGAAATTGTGTTTGTCACGCACAATGGCCCTTCAACCTACTTTTTAAATAGCGATAACCAGGCGGCCGGGATTGAACACGATTTAGCGGTTTTATTCGTCAAAGAATATTATCCTGGGTACGAGGCTAGATTTTTGCTGGTAAACAGCATCAGCGATGTCATCCCCAGCCTGCTGAAAGGCAAAGCGCATATTGCCGCCGCCAATTTATCTATCACGCACCTTCGTGAACATCTCGTGCTGTTTTCAACGCCGTACCAGGAAACGCAGCAGCAGCTCATTTTTAACAATGAAGTGAATAAAAAACCTAAAGATTTGACTGAAATTAAAGATAAAAAAATTGCCGTTCCGGCAGGCACCAGCTATGCGGAGCGCCTGGCTGAGCTGCAAAAGAAACAACCTACGCTACATTGGCATGCTGCCAGCCATACCAACACAGAATCCCTGCTGGAAGAAGTTGCGGACGGCTTGCTTGATTACACTGTTGCAGACAGCCATTTGGCCGCCCTGATGCAAAACTATTACCCGAATCTGGATGTTGCCATGCCGATAGGCCCTGCTGACCAGATCGCCTGGGCGATGCCTAAGAACACCAACCCCGAACTCATCGCCAAAGTGAATGCATTCTTTAACAAAATCAAAAAAGACGGCTCACTACGAAACTTGCTGGATCGTTACTACGGCCATTCCCAGCGTTTAAACACGCTGGATGTCACTACTTTTCTCGAACGTAGCAACACCCTGCTACCGAAATATATCCATCTGTTTAAACAGGCACAGGACATCACAGGCCTGGATTGGCGTTTACTCGCGGCAGTCAGTTATCGGGAATCGCATTGGGATACCTACAACACATCACCCACCAACGTGCGTGGTTTGATGATGCTGACAGAAGAAACGGCTGACTTGATGGGCGTGACAGACCGGCTAGACCCGAAACAAAGCATCCCTGCCGGGGCTAAATATATAATGAAACTGATCGATACCATACCGGAACGCATCCCGGAACCGGACAGATCCTACATGGCGCTGGCAGCCTACAACATAGGCTATGCCCATGTAGAAGATGCACGGGTACTCGCTAAACGGCTCGGTCTTAACCCGGACAGCTGGGCAGATGTAAAGAAAACACTGGTGCTGCTCAAAAACCCGGACTATTACAGCACTGTAAAATACGGTTACGCCAGCGGCGGCGCACCCGTGGTGTTTGTCGAATCAGTTCGCAGCTATCAACGCATTCTGGAGAAATATCAGGACAGTCACAATCCTGAAACTGACAGATTCAGGATTGCGCATAGATGATTTACAGTTTTACACTTAACTCAAAACAAAGCGAAAATTAAACCTTAATATATTCCAGGTTGTTCATATACGCCCTGAGCACCTGTGGAATTTTCACACTGCCATCAGCCTGCTGATAATTCTCCAGCACTGCCACCAAAGTACGCCCCACCGCCAAGCCTGAGCCATTCAATGTGTGCACCAATTCAGGCTTGCCGTTTTCATTTCTGAAGCGTGCCTGCAAACGTCTTGCCTGGAATGCCTCGCAGTTAGAAACAGAAGATATTTCACGGTAGGTATTCTGTGCCGGTAGCCAAACTTCAAGGTCGTAAGTTTTAGCGGCGCCAAAACCCATGTCACCGGTACAAAGTGAAACCACGCGGTAAGGCAATTCAAGTGCTTTAAGAATATTTTCCGCATGCCCGACCATTTGCTCCAGTGCTTCATAGCTTTTTTCCGGATGCACGATCTGCACCATTTCCACTTTATCAAACTGGTGCTGGCGTATCATGCCCTTGGTATCTCTGCCGTAAGAACCGGCCTCTGAGCGGAAGCAAGGCGTATGCGCAGTAAGCTTGATAGGTAAGGCTTCCAAAGGCACGATCTCATCGCGCACGGTGTTGGTGAGTGTGACTTCAGATGTCGGAATTAGATAAAAATATCTTGTCTTTAATTCTTCTCTTAAAGAGTCCGCACCAAGCGCAGAAATTCTATCCGATTCCGCTTTGCTTGGCTCTTCAAGACCAAATGGCACTTTAAAAAGATCCTCTTCAAACTTCGGCAGTTGCCCCGTGCCGCGAAGAGTCTCGGCATTAACGATATATGGTGTGTAGCATTCTTCGTAGCCATGATGGTCGGTCTGTATGTCCAGCATGAATTGCGCCAATGCACGGTGCAATTTTGCAATCTGGCCACGCATAAAGGTAAAGCGTGCGCCTGAGAGTTTGGCACCGGTATCAAAATCCAGTCCTAAAGGTGCGCCGACATCGGCATGGTCTTTTATTTCAAAATCAAAAACGCGTGGCGTGCCTACACGGCGCACTTCGACATTATCAGCTTCTGATTTGCCTTGTGGCACACTGGCATGCGGCAGGTTAGGCACATTCAATAACAGGTTTTGCAATTCAGCTTGCAACTCGCCCAAACGCGCCTCATCAGCTTTCAGTTGGTCGCCTAAACCTGCAACTTCGGCCATGATGGCGGATACATCTTCACCTTTGGCTTTGGCCACACCTATTTGCTTGGAAGCATTGTTACGCTTAGCTTGCAAGTCCTGCGTGCGGGTTTGCACGGTTTTACGTTCAGCTTCAAGTGCAGTAAATCTGGCTGAATCAAACTCAAAGCTGCGTTTTTTTAACTGGCTGACAACGCCGTCTAAATCATTTCGTAATGCTTGAATGTCTAACATGGATTTTCCTAATTACTTTTTGTTTTTGGCTTTTGCATCCAGCGCACGCAGGTGCACCAATTTTTCCGCTATTTTACCCTCAAGCCCACGCGGTGTGGGCACATAAAACTGCTGCGGTGCCAAATCATCCGGGAAATAGTTTTCACCAGCCGCATAAGCCTCCGGCTCGTTATGGGCATAACGGTATTCTTTGCCGTAATCCAGCGCTTTCATCAGCTTGGTGGGTGCATTGCGCAAATGCAAAGGCACCGAGCGAGACTTGTCCTGCGCAACAAATGCTTTAGCCTGATTATATGCCATGTAGGCCGCGTTGCTCTTGGGCGCAACCGCCAGGTAAATCACTGCGTTCGACAATGCCAGTTCACCCTCCGGCGAACCTAAGCGTTCGTATATCTGGCAGGCTTCCAATGCTATGGTTTGCGCGCGTGGGTCTGCGATACCAATGTCTTCAATCGCCATACGTACGATACGCCGTCCCAAGTATAATGGATCGGCACCGCCGTCAATCATGCGTAAAAACCAGTATAAGGCAGCATCGGGGTTAGAACCACGCACTGATTTATGCAGCGCGGATATCTGGTCGTAAAACGCTTCGCCGCCTTTATCAAAACGGCGCAGCTTGCTCGCCATCGTCGTCTGCAAAAAGGCTTCATCTATGGCTGTAACGCCTGCACCTTGCGCTGCATTAAACAGACCTTCAGCAAAATTGAGCAAGCGACGCGCATCGCCATCGGCATATGCCAACACTTGTTCGCGCACTTCATCAGTCAGCGTGATATTTTCAGCTACCAACTGCTGCGCGCGGTCGAGCAGCAAGGATAACTCAGCCTCAGACAGTGCATTCAGCACAAATACCTGCGCACGGCTCAATAGCGCACTGTTAACTTCAAATGAGGGATTTTCAGTAGTGGCGCCGATAAAAGTAATCAAACCGCTTTCAACAAAAGGCAGAAAAGCATCCTGCTGGCCTTTATTGAACCGGTGGACTTCATCCACAAACAAAATGGTTTTGCGCCCATGCTGCTGCAAAGTGATTTCCGCACGCTCTACCGCTTCACGAATATCTTTAATGCCGGATAACACTGCGGAAATCGGAATGAAGTCAGCATCAGCGGTATTGGCGATAAGCCGTGCCAGAGTAGTTTTACCAACGCCCGGCGGCCCCCATAAAATCATGGAAGGCAGATTGCCCGACTGAAATGCCAAACGCAGTGGCTTACCGCTACCGAGGAGGTGTGATTGTCCTACTACTTCGTCTAAAGTTTTCGGGCGTAAACGCTCAGCGAGCGGTGCCTGTGGTGTATTGGGGGTAAACAGACTGTTCAAAATAAGCGCCCTTTACTCACCCACCACGTCAACCCCTTTTGGCGGCTTAAATAAGAAAGTTTTTTCTTCAAGTGCCGGATTAACCTCAACCTTACTAAAGGTAATTTTAGTCGTGTGGCCAAAACTATCAATCAAAGACATCTCCTGAAGTTTATTATCCTTAAACCCCATCAGTATTTTCTCAAACCCGGACTCTTTGTCTTTTGGGTTAGCACTCACCCAGTCCAGGTTATCACTGCTGGCCGCATTCACCAGCTTGAAACTTTTATCAATGGCTTCACCGCCCGCCAACAATGCTGCGGGGCTGGAACCTATCGATTTTCCTAATTCACGCACCGTGACTTGCGCTAAGTCTGTATCGTACAGCCACACCTGATTGCCATCGCTGATAATTTGCTGTTCGTAGGGCTTGTGATAATCCCACCTGAATTTATTCGGCCGCTTGAGCTGCATTTCGCCATCCACTTCCTGCACTTTCCGGCCTTGTTTATCCGTGACCACCTGATGGAAATTAGCGCGAACAGACTTGGTTTGTTCGTAAAAAACCTTCACACTCGACATACCGTCTGCCTTGACTGTTTGCGCTATCAGCAACAGTGGAAGCAGCAAGCACGGCATCACTTTTTTAATTTGTATCATTTAATTCCTAATAATTATTCTGGCTAAACTTTGGTATTCCGTCTAACTCTGGCTGATCGTTAGCTTAAGCTTCGTGGTGTGGCGCCAACACTTCACGGTTACCATTACTCTGCATCGCTGATACCAAGCCGGCGCGCTCCATATCTTCAATCAAACGGGCAGCGCGGTTGTAGCCTATGCGTAACTGGCGCTGCACAGAGGATATGCTGGCGCGGCGGGTTTTGAGCACGATGCCAACCGCTTCATCGTATAACGGATCAACCTCTGCGCCACCTTCACCGGCACTGCCGCCTGCAAAATCAGCACCGCCTTCTTCAGCTTCGTTGGTTAGAATACCTTCGATGTAATTCGGTTCACCTTGTGCTTTCAGATAATTAACGACTTTATGCACTTCCTGGTCAGATACGAAAGCACCGTGAATACGCGTCGGGTAACCGGTCCCAGGCGGCATGTATAACATATCGCCCTGCCCTAGTAACGCTTCAGCGCCCATTTGGTCTAATATCGTGCGCGAGTCAATCTTGCTTGAAACCTGAAACGCGATACGTGTCGGGATATTCGCCTTGATCAAGCCGGTAATCACATCCACCGATGGACGCTGTGTTGCCAGCACCAGATGAATACCTGATGCTCGCGCCTTTTGCGCCAGACGCGCAATCAACTCCTCCACCTTTTTGCCGACTACCATCATTAGGTCTGCCAGCTCGTCAATGACCACCACGATCAATGGCATTTCATCCAATGGCTCCGGGTCATCCGGCGTTAAACTAAATGGATGCGGGATCTTCTCGCCAGCTTTCTCTGCATCTTTAATTTTCTGGTTATAGCCCGCAAGGTTACGCACACCCAGCATAGACATCAATTTATAGCGGCGTTCCATTTCTGCCACGCACCAATTCAACGCATTAGCAGCTTGCCGCATATCGGTCACCACTGGCGCCAGCAAATGCGGAATACCCTCATAAACTGAAAGTTCCAGCATTTTAGGGTCAATCAAAATCATGCGCACCTGGCTCGCATCTGACTTATAGAGCAGGCTTAAAATCAGAGCATTGATCGCCACGGATTTACCGGAGCCTGTAGTACCTGCCACCAATACGTGCGGCATTTTGGCAAGGTCGGCCACTGCCGGCTTACCGGAAATATCCTTGCCTAAAGAAATCGCAATCGGCGAGTGCACGTCAGCGTAAGCCTGGCTGCCCATGATTTCAGACAGATGCACGATCTGCCGTTTTGGATTTGGAATCTCCAGACCCATGCAGGTTTTACCCGGAATGGTCTCTACTACGCGTACGCTCACTACGGATAACGCACGGGCTAAATCCTTCACCAGATTAGTCACTTGGCTGCCTTTTACACCCGCCGCAGGCTCAAGCTCATAACGCGTAATGACAGGGCCCGGCAACGCGGTCAGTACCTTGACCTCAATGCCGAAATCCATCAATTTACGTTCAATCAAGCGTGAGGTGAAATCCAGCGTTTCGGCAGAGGGCAGCTCTACATTGCCGGTAGGTTCGTCAAGTAAATGTATCGGTGGCAATGGGGTATCCGGATGAGTTTCAAACAAAGGTGCTTGTTTTTCTTTTTGCACGCGCGCACTTTGTACAATTTCCAACACAGGTGCTTCAATTTGCACCGGCTCACGGTCAACCACACGCTTGCGCTCACTCTGGACATATTCCGTGCGCTCCAACTTGACCGCTTTACCTGCTTTTCTATCTTGCCAATCGTGCCATTTCAGCTTGATGAATTCGTAACCTGCAATCAGGCCAGCGCCGAATTTTTCGGTAATCATAATCCACGACCAACCGGTAAACAGGCTAAAACCTACTACAAACATTACCAGCAATACCATGCTGGATCCGGTATAGCCGAATAGACTGCGCAGCCCTGCGTCTACCGAAGCGCCCAACATGCCGCCGGGGGCTAAAGGTAAATCCGTTGGCAAACTAATGATATGTCCGGCTTCCAGTGTGCTTGATGCTATCAGCAGCAAGGCAAACCCGATGAAATTGAACAACAAGAATGGCTTCTCGCTTTGATTGACGGCTTCTAATTTCAAATACACAAACCACATTGCATAAAAAGCCAATATCGCCCACCACCATGCTGAAAAACCAAACACATACAGCAATAGATCAGATACCCATGCACCTACGCTACCGCCGCTATTTTGGATAACGGCATTATCGGGCGCCATATGCGACCATGACGAATCATCAGGATGGTAAGTAAAAAGAATGACTGTAATATAAAGACCAACGAGCACTAAACCTAGCCACCAGGCTTCTTTTATGAGGGTAGTGGCAAGAGCGTTTGATTTGCTGACTTCAGCCTCGCGCCGTGCATTAACTGATTTGGATTTTTTGAAAAACAAGATAGTAAAAACCTTAACGTATTTAGTGCCAGATTTAATTATAGCAGTATCAAAGTCCCTGCGTAGAGATTAGAATATCATACTAATTCAACCGTAATCTGATGGAGCGTCATTATGGATATTGGCATAAAAGAACAGGATAGAAAAAGCATCGCACAGGGCTTGTCTCATCTTTTGGCGGACACTTATACGCTTTATCTCAAAACGCATTACTTTCATTGGAACGTTACCGGGCCAATGTTCAGCACCCTGCATTTGATGTTTGAAACGCAATATAACGAACTTGCACTCGCAGTAGATTTGATTGCCGAACGCATACGTGCCTTGGATGTTTACGCCCCCGGCACTTATCGTGATTTTGCAAAACTGACTTCCATCAAGGAAAGCGACTCCGTACCCAAAGCACAGGACATGATTGCCGAACTGGTAGCCGGGCATGAGGCAGTGTGCCGAACGGCGCGCAGTGTGTTCCCTAGTGCGGATGCGGCATCTGATGAAGCCACTGCAGACCTGCTTACACAGCGCCTGCAATTACACGAGAAGACCGCATGGATGCTGCGCAGCCTACTTGAAAAGTAAATGAACAAAACCCAGATTCTTAGTATCAACGTTAATTTAGAAAGCAATTTATTATGGCAACACGTCACGCCAAGTTACTTATTTTAGGCTCTGGCCCTGCGGGCTACTCTGCCGCCGTTTACGCGGCACGCGCAAACCTTAAACCGGTTTTAATTACCGGCATCGCACAGGGTGGCCAGCTCATGACCACCACCGAAGTAGATAACTGGCCAGCCGATGCCGATGGTGTACAAGGTCCGGACCTGATGGCACGATTCCAGAAGCACGCAGAACGCTTCAATACCGAAATGATTTTTGACCATATCCACACCACGCATTTGACTGAAAAACCGATTCGGCTAGTAGGTGACAGCGGCGAATATACCTGCGACGCACTTATCATTGCTACAGGCGCATCTGCCAAATATTTAGGCTTGCCATCAGAAGAAGCTTTCTCTGGCAAAGGCGTTTCTGCATGTGCAACCTGCGATGGTTTCTTTTATAGAAATCAAGAGGTTGCCGTCATTGGCGGCGGCAACACTGCTGTTGAAGAAGCCTTATATCTGGCAAATATCGCCAGCAAAGTAACACTGGTGCACCGCCGCGACAAATTCAAGGCAGAAGCCATTTTGGTGGACAAGCTCATGGCGCGCGTTGCTGAAGGCAAAATCGTACTGGAGACTTTCTCTACCCTGGACGAAGTGTTAGGTGATAACACTGGCGTGACTGGCATGCGTATTAAAAACGTGAACGACAACAGCACCAAAGACATTAAATTGCAGGGTGTGTTTATTGCCATTGGCCACAAACCCAATACCGACATTTTTGAAGGTCAATTGGAAATGGAAGGCGGCTATATTGTCACGCAAATGGGCCGTGGCGGTAATGCAACTGCAACCAGCATACCCGGCGTTTTTGCTGCAGGTGATGTGCAAGACCATATTTACCGCCAGGCCGTTACCAGCGCAGGCACCGGCTGCATGGCCGCACTGGATGCAGAACGTTATTTGGATCATTTGAAATAACTATCAAAATCTGTTGTTCCGGACGCATAGCGCCTGGAACAACATAAAGACTAGATGTGATGAAAACGCTGCGCGAACAGATCAAGCAAGTCAAACCTCAAATCAAGGCAGAGCCTGCTATACCAGCAGCTAAAAGCATAGAGCCTGCCGAAATAGAAGATTTGTTTCAGCAAGCGGTAAAGGATGCACGCCCTCTACCGAATGAGGTAAAACACGCGCGTTTACATCACCCACCTAAAAAACCTAAACCTATCCCCAAACAATTTATTCAGGATGAGCAGCAGGCTTTGGCTGATTCACTCTCCGACCATTACATCCCTGCGCATGAGCTGGAAACCGGCGAAGAGTTACTCTATCTTCGCGATGGGCATTCACCGGATATATTAAGCAAATTACGCCGCGGGCATTGGGTAGTACAAGCCGCGATTGATCTGCATGGCCTGATTTCTGACGAAGCGCGGCTTTATGTAGCCACTTTCCTGAATGACTGTAAGAAGCGCGGGCTGCGCTGCGTGCGCATTGTTCATGGCAAGGGTTTAGGTTCTCGCAACCGCGAACCAGTGCTTAAACACAAATTGCGCGGCTGGCTGATTCAGCGCGATGAAGTCATTGCCTATGCGCAGGCACGTAAAAACGATGGTGGCAGCGGCGCTGTAATTGTATTGCTCAAGGCTTAAAATAATATTGATTAGTGCTATTAATTTATTGATCCATTACTGTTACTTTGAGTATCTAAAGTTCTAAATAATAAATATTGCTGAAGACTCCTCGCCCCACTCCTGTCATTCATTTAATCCAGCTGACAATCAGCTAAGCGGGCTTGAATTCAACCGGTCGATGCAACACACTAGAAACTGCGTAAGCAGTAGGAGTGTTGCAAATGAAACAACGTCCGAGAATCTATTACACGGCTACACAAAAATCTTTAATGTGGGATCGCTGGCAA
>Ga0208789_1000780_pt1 | contig 24342 bp, 17 predicted proteins | sample Methanotroph_Enr_FD_187368 | JGI IMG/M metagenome (GOLD analysis project Ga0208789, IMG submission 187368) | Enriched soil microbial communities from Old Woman Creek wetland in Ohio, USA - Methanotroph_Enrichment_5 (SPAdes) (version 2) | ecosystem: Environmental > Terrestrial > Soil > Wetlands...
TCTGAATCCTTTCCCCAGATGTCGGAGAACCTGCGCTACCTGAAAAGCGTCCTGGAAAACGACAAGAAGCTCTTTGCCCGGTACAACGAAGACCTTGCGCGGCTCAAGGGGCTCAAGGCTCGGCTCGAACAGGACGCGACGCGCAAGGAAGGCATCCGGAACTCGATGGAGGCCAAGAAGCGCGAGATCGAGCAGGAGCAAAGCCGTAAGGCGACCTACCTCGTGCAGGTGCGCCAGGACAAGCAGGGCTACCTCGCCTCGCTCAAGGAGCTCCAGGCCAACGCCAGGCGGCTGCAGAGCATGTTTGAAAGACTTGAAGCGCGAAATAGAAAAGCGTATAGTTCCAAGAGCCGCAGCAAGGGCGGCTCCGCCCGCGCGTCGCTGCCTCCCGCCATCCTGGTCCCGGACAAGGGGCTCGGCGCGCAGAAGGGGAGGCTGACGCTCCCGGTGAAGGGTACCATCGTCGACCGGTTCGGCAGGCACAAGCACCCCGACTTCGACTCATTTACTGTGAGTAACGGCATCTCGGTCGCGGCTGCGGCCGGATCTCCAATACACGCGGTCTTTGACGGCGAGGTCATATTTGCAGATTATTTCAAAGGCTATGGTAATATGATCATCGTCGATCACGGCGGCGGCTTCTTCAGTCTCTATGCGCACGCCTCCTCGGTCGCCAAAAAGGTGGGTGCCAAGGTGGCCCGCAACGATGTGCTGGCGAGCGTCGGCGATGTCGACTCAAGCAAAGGGCCCATGCTGTATTTCGAGATCCGTTATCAGGGCAAACCGGTCGATCCGTCCCCCTGGTTCAGGTAGCAATCCGCATTAATAGACAACACACACAGTGATAGGCACCACACAAAAAGTTAGGGAGGCAGAATGTTCAAGGGCAGTAACTACAAGAAGGCGACCCTGTTCATCGCGACGGTTTCACTGCTGACGCTGACCATCGCCTTTGGCGTTCAGCGCAGGTGTGCCGCCCAGGGTGGGGGCAACGACTACGAGTCGATCGAGCTTTTCACCGATGTACTTTCCATCGTGAAGAAGAGCTACGTCGAGGAAGTCGACACCAAGAAGCTCATCTACGGAGCGATCAACGGCATGCTGAGCTCCCTCGACCCGCACAGCTCGTTTATGCCGCCGGATACGTATAAAGAGATGAAGATCGACACCAAGGGCGCCTTTGGCGGCCTGGGCATCGAGATCACCGTGAAAGACGGCATCCTGACGGTCATCTCCCCGATCGAAGACACGCCAGCGTTCAAGGCGGGCATCAAGGCGGGCGATCAGATCCTGAAGATCGACGACAAGTTCACCAAGGACCTGACCATCACCGACGCGGTGAAGCGGATGCGCGGCGTCAAGGGGACCAAGGTCACCCTGACCATCATGCGCGAAGGGTTCGAGAAGACCAAGGAGTTCGTGCTGGAGCGCGACATCATCCAGGTGAAGAGCGTCAAGTCCAAGTTGCTGGACGACGGCTACGGCTACGTCAGGATCTCCCAGTTCCAGGAGAAGACGGACGACGACCTGGAGAAGGCGCTCAAGACGCTGCAGGCCGAAGCGCCGCTCAGGGGCCTGGTGCTTGACCTGAGAAACGATCCCGGCGGGCTCTTGGACCAGGCGGTCCGGGTCTGCGAGCACTTCACCGACGAAGGAAAGCTGATCGTCTATACCGAAGGACGCGAGAAGGACTCCAAGATGCGTTTCACCGCGCGCAAGGGGAACAAACAGCCCAACTACCCGATCGTGGTGCTGATCAACAGCGGCTCCGCGAGCGCTTCCGAGATCGTGGCCGGCTGCCTGCAGGACCACAAGCGCGCCGTCGTCATGGGGACCCAGAGCTTCGGCAAAGGGAGCGTCCAGACCATCATCCCGCTCTCCGACAACTCGGGCTTGAGGCTCACCACCGCCCGCTACTTCACGCCGAGCGGTCGCTCCATCCAGGCCAAAGGGATCACCCCCGACATCGTGGCCGAGCGTGTCGAGATCGCCGCTGCCACGGAGAAGAAAGCCGACGGGATGCACATAAGAGAGAAGGACCTCGAGAACCACTTCGAGAGCGAGAAGAAGGATGCGGTCGACGAGAAGAAGGTGAAGCCCGCTCCTTACAAGACCGACGAAGCGATCAAGAGCGACTCTCAGGTGCTGCGTGCCCTGGACCTGCTCAAGGGCTGGGACATCCTGAAGACCATGGGCAAGGCGTCCTGACGCTGAATCAATGCTGAACGAAAAAACGGAAGAGGGCAGCCTCTTCCGTTTTTTTTTAGGCTGTGTCGGTCGCCCCGGCGGCTTTGTTGACTTCTGACATAAAAACTGTTGTTGGCGTGAATTTTACGGTAAACTGTGGAAAATATTTTTACTCTCTGTATCAGTCACAACCCCGATTGCGAGGTCTTGCATGTACAAGCTCAAACGAACCGTGTTGTTCCAGGTTATGTTTCTCTTCTCACTGGTCTTCGCTCCCGTCACGGCTTTTGCAGCCGGTACCATTTCCATAACTCAAACGACGGATTCTACCTTCAACGTAATGGCAAATGGCATAGGTACGCTTCACGGCGTTAACTTACGTGTTACCTATAACAGCACATCCCTTTCCAATCCGCGTGTGGTACGAGGGAGTCTTTTTTCTGGGGCGATGTTCGCTGTCAATCCCAATGTCTTGGGGGAGGTCCGATTTGCTGCTGTGGCCACTAGCGCTGCGAAAGGAACCGGAGTTATCGCCACGATAACTTTTGATCGGATCGATTCATCCCCTGGAAAACTCGACGTGAGTGGTGGTGACGCGAGTGCGGTACTCGACGCCAACGGCCCGGTTGCGGTCCGTTATTTTGGATGTTCCTACCCATTGGCTGGCAGTTCGTCCCCTGGCACCTCCACCATACCCCTTGTCGACGTGAATGGTAACGTGATTACTCCTCCCCGAGGCGGCACGGGAACCATCGTAGGCGGTACGCTGACCTTGCCGACTGATGACGCTGGAGTCGTGAAAGACCGCAAGGACGCACCGGCGCCGCTGTCCCAAGAAGCGCGTGATACCAACCCTTCCGCACCGGTGCAGGGGGGCGATACGCCGGCTGTCCAGGATGCCGCACCGGTTGCCGCAAAGGTAGAGAAGTACCAGCCGCGGCTGGTGACGAGCGTGCTCGACAAGTTCCGGCTCTATACCGGCGAGAAGACACCCGAGACGCTGGTGGCGCTCTTCAAACGCGCGACCGGTACTCCGTTCACTCAGACCCCGGCTGTCGCGATCGCCGACGGCAAAACCGTCGTCACGGTCCTGATCACCAAGGTGCCTGGTGATCACGCGCCCAACTTCTCCTTCAGCCATGCCCGTTATGTCTCCCTGACCCAGGCAGGCGACGGCGAGTGGCAGATGGAAGTGAAGCCGGACAAGGGTGCCATCGCAGCTAGCATCACCATGCTGACCGAAGGCGGTGAGCAACTGATACCGCTGGTCGTCGCGCCGCGGGTAAATGCGGACCTGGATCAGTCCGGTAAGGTCAACGAGGCGGACTTCCAGTTATTCCTGAAGACGCGTGGCACGGAGAAGGCACCGGCCTACGACCTCAACGGGGACGGCAAGCGGGATTACCAGGATGACTACATCTTCACCGCCAACTACCTACTCACCAAAGAGCAGAAAAGCTCTGCCGCGCCGAAGAAGTGATAGCCAGGTTTGGGCCTCGCTCCGAAGACCGGAGCGAGTTGACTTGGCCTAGGCAAACGCGGGTAGGTGCTGAAGCTGCTAGCGACAGGTGCGGGGTTGCACTAGGTGGCCGCAGCGAAGAAATACTAAAAGCCCGAAGTTCAGGGAAGGAGCAACATGAAAGAAGTACATGCCTACGCCGACGGCCGGTTGGTGCGCGGCGAGGCAGATGTGGTAGGGGAATTTCCGCTGGTGCTCAGGGTGAACGACCGCGAGTTGGTCACCCTGGTCGCCTCGCCTCACGACCTGCGGTTCCTGGTGGCCGGTTTTCTCCGGGTGCAGGGCTTCGTGAGCACGGCCGAAGACTTCCAGATGCTGAGCGTCTGCAACGACTACGGTATCGCGAATGTCAGGATAAAGGGGGAGCTACCCGGAAACCTGAAGCCGATCCTTACCTCCGGGTGCGGCACAGGTATCACCTATTCGCTTCCCACCGCCGGGAGCCTTACCCGCCCGCCCGTTCTGCCCGCCATTGTTGAGCCGGATGCGATCTTCTCGTTGATGGAGCAACTGGCTAAGAAGGCCGAACGGTATAAGAACCACGGAGGGGTCCATTCCGCAGCAGTCGGCGAGGTGGACGGCACCCTGCTGATGCATGCCGAAGACATCGGCCGCCACAACACCCTCGACCGGATAGCGGGGGAGGCCCTGCTCAGGAAAACAGATCTGGCAGGCAAAGTTCTGGTCACCTCCGGTCGCATCTCCGCCGAGATGGCTGCCAAGGCAGCGGCGCTCGGCATCCCGGTCATCGCCTCCCGCACCTCGCCGACCGATATGGCGATCAGGATCTGCCAGGAGGCCGGCATCACCCTGATCGGATACCTGCGCGGCGGAAAGTTTACCGTCTACGCCCATCCCGAGCTCCTTGCCATCGCCGGATAGATTAAATCGCCCCGGCGTTGGCTGGTGCCTCTTCTGCAAAAAACTCAGCTTATCTCAACTGTTTCTGCGCAGGTTCAAACAACTTCACTCAAAGGGCAGCTACGTTATCGGCAGCGAGGTCGGTCACAGAAGGCCGGACTGCCGGAACGGCTGCGCCCGCACCCGTTACAGGCCCCCACGGCAGCTGGAAAGGTATTACCCGTCCACCAGTTCTGCAGGTCAAGTTGCGAAGTAACCGGCGCCTACCGCACCGGGAGACGAGCCTGCAGAGGCCATTTCAGCAATTGACAAAGCGGGCAATAAATTGTATACAGTATCCGTTGAAACAGAGCATGCCATTCGTGATGCAGCCCGCTAACTGTCGTAATTAGCTGTTAAAATATCTCGAGGAGGGATCATGATCGAAGCGTACCTGAAGCAAGAAGCTGAAAGAAAGGCACTGGGGATTCCTGCAAAACCGCTTGACCCGGAGCAGACTGCAGCACTGTGCAAGCTCCTGGAAGCGCCGCCCGCAGGCAAGGAAGCATTCCTGCTTGAACTCCTGAAGGAGAGGGTATCCCCGGGTGTCGATCCGGCGGCTGAAGTGAAGGCCGCATTCCTTGGCGGCATCGTTTCCGGTTCCATCAAGTCCCCGCTCGTTTCGAAAATCGACGCGGTCAAGATCCTCGGCACCATGCTGGGCGGCTACAACGTAGCCCCGCTGGTTGCAGCTTTGAAGGATGCCGCACTCGCCGAAGCCGCCGTTACGGCCCTGTCCGGCATCACCCTGGTCTACGATGCGTTCGACGAAGTGCTTGCGCTCTCCAAGACCAACGCCTCCGCCAAGAAGGTTGTCGAGTCCTGGGCCAACGCCGAGTGGTTCACCTCCAAGCCGGGCCTGCCGGAAACCGTCAAGGTGAAGGTGTACAAGGTCGAAGGCGAGATCAACACCGACGACTTCTCCCCGGCTGGCGACGCCTGGAGCCGTCCCGACATCCCGCTGCACGCACTTGCCATGGGCAAGACCCGCTTCCCGGACGGGCTGGCGACCATCGCCAAGTTCAGGGAAGACGGTTTCCAGGTCGCCTTCGTGGGCGACGTCGTCGGCACCGGTTCCTCCAGGAAGTCGGCCTGCAACAGCGTACTTTGGGCAATCGGCCAGGACATCCCGGCTGTTCCCAACAAGCGCCGCGACGGCATCATCATCGGCGGCGTCATCGCCCCGATCTTCTTCAACACCGCACAGGACTCCGGCGCGTTCCCGATCAAGACCGACGTATCCAAGATGAAGACCGGCGACGTTGTCGTGATCGACTCCAGGAAAGGCGAGGTCAGAAGCGAAGCCGGCGAACTGCTCTCCAGCTTCAACATCGCCCCCAACACCCTGTTCGACGAGTTCCGCGCCGGCGGCAGGATCCCGCTGATCATCGGCCGCGCACTCACCGACCGCGCCCGCAAGGCTCTCGGCCTGGCACCGACCGACGTCTTCACCCTGCCGGTCAACCCGGTTCCCAAGGCAGGCCAGGGCTACTCGCTGGCTCAGAAGATGGTCGGCCGCGCCTGCGGCGTTGAAGGCGTCCTTCCGGGTACCGCCTGCGAGCCGAAGATGACCACCGTGGGGTCCCAGGACACCACCGGCCCGATGACCGCCGACGAACTGAAAGAACTCGCCTGCCTCAAGTTCCTGGCGCCGATGTTCATGCAGTCCTTCTGTCACACCGCCGCCTACCCGAAACCGGCCGACGTGAAGATGCACAAGACCCTGCCGCAGTTCATCATCGAGCGTGGCGGCGTGCCCCTGAAGCCGGGCGACGGCGTCATCCACTCCTGGCTGAACCGCCTCCTGGTCCCTGACACGGTCGGTACCGGTGGCGATTCCCACACCCGTTTCCCGATGGGGATCTCCTTCCCGGCAGGTTCCGGCCTGGTTGCCTTCGCCGGCGCCCTCGGTTTCATGCCGCTCGATATGCCCGAGTCCGTGCTGGTGCGCTTCAAAGGCAAGTTCAACCCCGGCATCACCCTGCGCGACGCGGTGAACGCGATCCCGCTGTGGGCCATCAAGCAGGGGCTCCTCACCGTGCCCAAGAAGAACAAGGTCAACATCTTCAACGGCCGCATCCTTGAGATGGAAGGTCTTCCGGAGCTCTCCGTCGAGCAAGCCTTCGAACTGACCGACGCCGCCGCCGAGCGCAGTGCCGCCGCCGGCTGCATCAAACTCTCCGAAGCGTCGGTGGCCACCTACCTGCGCTCCAACGTAGCACTCATGAAGCAGATGATCGCCGACGGGTACCAGGATGCGCAGACCCTGCAGAACCGCATCGACGCCGTCAACCAGTGGCTCAAGGCTCCGAAGCTTCTGGCCGCCGATGCCAACGCCGAGTACGCAGCCGTGATCGAGATCGACCTGGCCCAGATTACCGAGCCGATCCTTGCTTGCCCGAACGATCCGGACGACGTGAAAGTGCTTTCCGAAGTGGCCGGCACCCCGATTCAGGACGTGTTCCTGGGTTCCTGCATGACCAACATCGGCCACTTCCGCGCCGCTGGCGAGATCTGGAGGGGGACCAAGTTCAACCCGAACGTCCGCACTTGGATCTGCCCGCCGACCCGCATGGATCAGCTGAAACTGAAGGACGAGGCATACTTCTCCATCTACAGCGCCATGGGCGCCCGGGTAGAGATCGCCGGCTGCTCGCTGTGCATGGGCAACCAGGCTCGCGTGCCCGACGGGGTGAACATGTTCTCCACCTCGACCCGTAACTTCGACGACAGGATCGGCAATGGCGCCAAGGTCTTCCTGGGCTCCGCCGAACTCGGCGCCGTGACCGTCAACCTGGGCAAGCTGCCGACCCCGGCCGAGTACCTTGAGCAGTACAAGGCGAAGGTCGAGCCCAACAAGGCGAGCGTGTACAAGTACCTGCAGTTCGACGAGGCATAAGAGCCGAACGCAGTAGCATAGCAGCAACGCAAAAAGGCCCGCCGGTTATCCGGCGGGCCTTTTTGTCGTTTTGTACTTTTTTCATCGGACCGATCAGTCGGATCCGACCGATCGGTCTGATGAAACAGCGGAGGGGCAAGCGGCTACATAAGGGCCTTCAGTTCCTCGATAAGGTCTTTCAGCAGGTCGTAGCCGTTTTGCCAAAACGCCGGGTCGCTCATGTCGATGCCTGCCGGCGCAAGGGTGTCGGCCGGGGTCTTGGAACCGCCGTCGGCCAAAATGCCGCGGTACACGGGTATGAAGCTCTCCCGCTCCTTCAGGTAAAGCTGGTAAAGCGACAGCACCAAAAGCTCCGCGCAGGTGTACGAATAGCAGTAGAACCGGGCATGGATAAAATGCGAGATGTAGCTCCAGCCGAAACGGTACGGCTCGATCATCTCCACCGCATCGCCGTACAGCTTTCCGTTCTCCTCCCACCATAAATCACACAAATGGCTCGACGTCAGGAGGCCGTCCTGCCGCTCCAGGTGCATCCGCTCCTCGAAGCGGGTCAACACGTTCTGCCGGAAGGTAGTCGCGATGATATCCTCGATCTTGGCGCACAGAAGCGACTTCTTCAGCTCACGGTCGGTCTCCTTCTCCAGAAGATGCCTGGTGAGCAGCATCTCGCCGAACACCGAGGCGGTTTCGGCGAGCGGCAACGGCGGATGGTAGTTGAGCATGGTCTGCACCTGCGCCAGGTGGTAGTGGATACCATGTCCCACCTCGTGGGCGATGGTCGACACGTCCCGCAGGTTGCCGGTGAAGTTCAACAACAGGTAGGGCGGCAGCGACGGGGTCATCCCCATGCAGAAAGCGCCGCCGCTCTTGCCCGGACGCGGCAACACATCGACCCTCCGCTCGGTAAAGAAGCCATCCGCCAACCGGGCGAACTCTTCCGAAAACCCACCGTAGGCCTTTACCGTAAGTGCCCTCGCCTCCTCGAAACTGTAGGTCTTGCCGCTGTCGCTCAAGGGCGCATAGACGTCGCAGTTCTTAAGCCGCTCCATCCCAAGCAGCTTCGCCTTCAATCGGAAATACTCCTGCGCCAGCGGGTAGTTGGCTTCGGAGACCTGCATCAGGCTCTCGACCACCTCGGTCGGGATCTCGTTGCCCAGGTTGGTAGGTTCCATCGGATGCCCGTAGCTTCTGAGTTCCATCTCCTGGGAGTGGTCCAGCGCCACGTTGTTGAACACGGCCGAGAAGAGGATCTCGTTCTCTTTATGCTTGTTGAGGAAGGTGCTGAAGGCGCGCTCCCTGACTGCCGCATCCGGGTGGTGCAACAGCGCCAAAAGCTCCTCGCCGGTGCAGTCGCGTTCCTCGCCGTCCATATCCATCCGGTAGCGCAGCGATGCGGAGACCTCGTCGAACAGCCGACTGAACGCCTGCACGCCGGTAAGTGCCTTCTGGGAAAGCAGGCTCTCCTCCCGCTCGCTCAGCGTGTGCGGACGGAACTTGCGCACCGCTTCCAGGAAGTGGCGGTAAGGGGCGAGTTGTGGGTCGTGCGCCAGGGCGTTGAACTTGTCGGCATCCAGTTGGATGATCTCCAGGTCGAAGAAGATGAGTTCCCTGCCCATCAGGTTCCCGAACTCGTCCGATTTCTGGGACAGCCTTTTGTTTTCATCGCTCTCGCTGTTGGCGGCGAAGAGGAGGTGGGAGTAGAGCTGGGGTTTTATCAATAACTCCTGGAGAGACTCGTACTCGCGCAGCGCCTGCAGGAATCCGGCCGCCGTTAATCCGGCCACCTTCTCGCGATAGCGTTCCCTGAACTGGGCGACCTGTTGGGTCCCCTGTTCAAAGGAGTCGGCTAGTTCAGGAGAGGACGTGGATGGGTAGAGGGGTGTGATGTCCCAGGTGAGGTCGTGACTCATGATGGTTCTCCTGACGTATGTGGCAGTGTATCAACAATTACATATGAACGAGCTCAGATAGTAATAGATGGGGTAACCGCTGTCAAGGGAACGGAAAGTGCCGGAAGACGCGCCGCCACTGGCGTCCAGCGTCCCGGAAACGGGGAGGAAAGAACGCCTGATTACGGCGTCGCAGCCGTCCCGTTCACTACCATGAAATTTCCCCCACTTAGCGCAGATATGAGCCTTGACAAGGGAAGGGGGCTAAGGTAGAAATACTCAGATTAATAAATGCCAATTATAAGGAATGGTCATGGACAACCTGCTCGTCGTTGAAGCAACCGAGACCCTGCGCGACCAACTGGCAGATGAGCTCGGCAAAGAATATAACCTGCTCCAGGCTGCCGACTTCACCCAGGCCCTGGAGCAGTTTCATAGATACTCTCCCAAGGTGGTCGCGCTCGATCTGGGACTCCCTCCGGACCACGACGGCACCACGGAGGGGTTCCGGTGCCTGCAGTGGATGCTCGGGAGCCAACCGGAGACCAAGGTGGTGGTGCTGACCGGCAACGGTGACTGGGCGACCGCCCATCGGGCCCTGCGCTACGGTGCCTACGACTTCTATCACAAGCCGGTCAACCTCGCTGAACTGAAGGCCGTGATCGAGCGCGCCTTCCAGTTGTACCTGGTCGAAGAAGAACGGCGCAGGCTGCAGGAGACGCTGGAACGCAGGGGGCTTGGGCTGGAAGGGATCGTCGGCCAGTGCGTGGCGATGCAGCGGGTTTTCTCCGCGGCCCAGATGGTGGCCCTCTCCAACGTTCCGGTGCTCATTGCCGGCGAGACCGGTACCGGCAAGGAACTGGTGGCGCGCACCATCAAGTCGTTGAGCGCCCGCGTAGACGGTCCCTTTGTACCGGTGCAGTGCTGCGTGGGCAACAAGGAAAACCTGGACGGCGAGCTGTTCGGGATGGAATCGAAGGGACGGGGCAAACTGGCGGCCAGGGTCCCGGGAAAGATCGAACAGGCCGGGAGGGGCACCCTTTTCCTGAGCGAACCGGCCGACCTGCCGCATCCCTTGCAGCTAAAGCTCGTGCGACTGCTGCAGGAGGGCAAACTGCGCCGTGCGGATGGAACCGACGACGTGGAGGTCGACATCAGGGTCATCTGTGCCACCAGTAAAGACCTGACCCAGGCGCTGCTCACGGGGCAGTTGCTGGAGGAGCTCTATTACCGGCTGTCGGTAATCACGCTCGATCTTCCGCCGCTCAGGGCGCGTGGCGAGGACATCATGCTCTTGGCGCATCTGTTCCTCAGAAGGTTTGCCCAAGCCTGCAACTCGAGGGTGCGTGGTTTCACGCCTGCGGCGGTTGCCGCCCTGGAGGCGCACACCTGGCCGGGGAACGTTGGCGAACTGGAGGGGAGGGTGCAGCGCGGGGTCATCATGAGCGAGGGGAGCTTTTTAGAGCCGGGCGTCCTGGGACTGGTGCCGGAGAAGGGGCGGGAGGAGGCGTCTGCACCACGCGGCCTGACCCTGAGGCAGGCGCGCGATCGGGCGGAGCGCAAAGTCATCTGCGCGGCGGTTGATAACAGCAGGGGGAACCTGGCCAAGGCGTCGGAGCTTCTGGATGTGAGCCGCTCCACCCTTTACGACCTGCTGAAGAAACACGGGCTCTTCAACCCCGGTCCCCGCTAGCGGCGAGTCAGATGGTAACCGTGCGGCTGCCGTCGCGCGGCAGGAGTTCACTGAAATACCGGATGGTGGCGAATCTGTCGGAAACGGCGGGCTTTGCCTGCGAGCTGAAACGACCGACGTGGATCAGGTACCGGATGCCGAACATCCGTGCCGTCTCCAGGTTGGTCTCGCTGTCCTCTCCGAGCATGGTCCGCTCGGGAACAAACGAAATCCTCTCCTGAAGTTTCCCCCAAAACGCCGGCTCCTCCTTGGGAAGTCCCAGGTCGTGGGCCGAGACGATCCCGTCGAAGTAGGGGCCGATGCTGGTCCTGCGCATCTTCAGATCGAGTGTCTTGCCGTGGGCGTTGGTAACCAGGAAGATCAGTTTGCCGTGCTGGCGCAAAAAGAGCAGGAACTCGATGACAAAGGGGTGTACCGCGATCAGGTGGTGCACCTCTTCTTTTAGCACCGGGATGTCGAGGCCGAGTTGGCTGGACCAGTAGTCGAGGTCGGTCCAGTTGAGGGTGCATTCCTGCGAGCGGAACATGCGGTAGAGCTGCTCCTTGGCCGCCGCCACCGTTCCGCCATGCTTCTGCGCCCAGCGCATCGGTACGTGCTCGAGCCAGAAGTGGTCGTCGAAATGCCGGTCCAAAAGTGTCCCGTCCATATCCAGGAGGACCGTATCCAACTGGTCCCAGTCGATTCTCAAGGGTTCTAAGCTCATCAGGTGGGAATTCCTCTAAACGCGCCGTCGGTGCTTAAAGCTGCAGTGGGGGTGCCGCCACCTCGGTAGCCAGTTTTAACGCCGGCAGTTACTCCCCCTCCCTTGACGGGAGGGGGGTAGGGGGGGGAAGCTGCCACGAAGGTAAGCCTCGGTGATCGCGGCGTACCTCTCGCCCGAGCCCACCCCCGCCAGGAGGGAGGGAGGATGCTTGGCGTGGGAAGAGGTGGAATTGAGGTTGCTGAACCACTCAGGGAGTGTCTAGTTGGCCTTCGCTTCTAAGTACGCCTTTACCAGGTTTTTGTCCGCCTCCATCACCTCGCAGCGGGTCTCGAGCCCTTCCAGGGCCGCCAGTTGCGGCGGGAGCGGTGTGGGGGCGCCGATCCCCTTTTCCACGGCCTCGCCGAACTTGGCCGGATGGGCGGTTGCCAGGCAGATAACGTCGGAGCCGTCGGTAACGCACTGAAGGGCGCCGTGCACGCCGACCGCGGTGTGCGGATCGAGGGTATAAGCGTTCTCGCGGTGGAAATCGGCGATGGTCTTCAGCGTTTCCGTCTCGCCCACCGAGCAGGTCAGGAATTCGCTCTGTACACGCTGCAACTCTTCATCGGTGAAGACAATGCGGCCCGTCTCGCGCAGTTCGGCGAAGGCATCGCGCACCCGCTGCGGATTCTCGTCGAAGAGATAAAAGAGGTAGCGCTCCAGGTTGGAGGCGAGCTGGATGTCCATGGACGGCGAGACCGTCTGCACCACCTGTCCCAGCGAATAATCACCCTTGGAGATGAAGCGGCTCAGGATGTTGTTCTCGTTGGTAGCCAGGATGAGTTTCTTGATGGGCAGCCCCATGCGCTTCGCCAGGTAACCGGCAAAGATATCGCCGAAGTTGCCGGTCGGGACCGAGAAGGTGACTTCCTTCTGCTCTGGGAGCCGGCCCCAGGCGTAGAAGTAGTAGACCACCTGGGCCAGGACCCGCGCCCAGTTGATGGAGTTGACGGCACCCAAGGCGTACTTCTCCTTGAAGGGGAGATCGTTGAAGAGTGTCTTCACGATTTCCTGGCAGTCGTCGAAGGTCCCCTTGATGGCGATGTTGTGCACGTTGTCGTCCAAGACTGTGGTCATCTGGCGCGCCTGGATGGGTGAGGTTTTCAGGTGCGGGTGCAGGATGAAGATGTTGATGTTCTTCTTGCCGCGCACGCCGGCGATGGCCGCGCTCCCGGTGTCGCCCGAGGTGGCGCCCAGGATGTTCATCTTCTGGCCGCGCTCTTTCAGGAGGTACTCGAAGAGGTTCCCCAGAAGCTGCAGGGCGACGTCCTTGAAGGCGAGGGTGGGGCCGTGGAAGAGCTCGAGGATGTAGACGCCGTCCTTTTTCACAAGCGGGGTGGTCTCGGCGTGGTTGAAGGATGAGTAGGAACGGTCGATCAGCTCCTTCAGGTCGGCCTTGGGAATATCGGTGGCAAAAAGGGAAATGATGTTGAAGGCGAGCTCCCGGTAGGAAAGCTTCGACCATGCGGTCACGGTGGCACGGTCGAGCTGCGGGATGCTCTCCGGCAATAACAGGCCGCCGTCCGTTGCGAGTCCCATCATGACAGCGTCCTTGAAACCGATCGGTGCGATATTTCCCCTGGTGCTGATGTATTTCATGGTCGTTTCTCTTCCCTCTCAGGTATATTTGGTCTTCTGGCGCGGCCGTCAATATATAGCAGTTTAAAGGTGAAAAGTGAAGTGATAGGTGTCCCGGACGGGTTTTTAGCTCAGAGGACCGAGTTCGCGTCATGCCGTGTCGCGGGGCAGCCAAGAGCCATGCAATGTCTCAACCTGCCGCAGGCCTACTCTCAACCCGTTAGCATTAATTGACACGGGGCTCCCGCAAGGTGTAATTTGTGACAGTGTGGGAAAGTCGGTGACCGTTGAGTGTCATCCTGTGAGTGAATCAGGCGAATCGGCTAGTGGCAGGCGGGAGATCAAACTTTGGATGTGTCGGAGAAACAGTTGCAATTCAACGCCGCGATGCTGCGGTATCGGACTCAGGGCAGGTATCAGGTCTTCAACAGGTTCATCTCCCTGGCGAACGTATCTCTGCAGTGTTACCTCCTGTACCGTATCTGGCACCTTCACGTCGAATTTATCTGGCAGGTTCTTTCATTGGTGCTTGCCTTTGTGCTCACCGACTTCATAAACGGGGTGGTCCACATGATGATGGACAACAACGACCGCTACGACTCGGTGTTCGGGCCGTTCATCGCCAATTTCCACCTGCACCACAAGGTCATGCAGTACAAAAGACGCAACCTGCTTGTGGTCTACTTCAACGAAACGGGTTCGAAGGTCTGGCTGGTCGGGTACCTGCTCGGTGTACTCGCGCTCCTGCCGGTGGCCGAGGTTTACCCGGTGACGCTGCATGTCCTCGTTTACCTTGGCGTCCTCTCCTCCTTGGCCGAGGTCTCCCACTACCTTTGCCACAGCTCCGACTCGCCCCTCGCCATGTTTTTCGCAAGGATCAACCTGCTCTTGCCAAAGCGGCACCATGCGTGTCATCATCTTGAAGACAACAAAAATTACGCCTTTCTGAACGGCCTCAGCGATCCGGTTCTCAATCTTATCGCGGCGGCACTGTATCCCGGTTACAAGCGGACGACCGACATGCACTACGCACAGTATGTGATGGAGAATTTCGAGAACCGCTGAAAAAGGGATTGTCATTGCACAAACAGCGTGGAGACTGAGCATAAGACAGCATCAAGGTTACCGGCACGGAGTCCTTTTGTAAGATTGGATCGTGTAAATCTAGATCGTATTTTGGATCAGATCAGACCGTACCGTTGGCTGCCCGCGTACGCTTGCCAAAACCGGGAAAGAAAGACGAATCACAACGGAAAATAACCGCCGCTAGTACCCTGCAGATCACAGGAAAACGGGACGTTTCGCCAAAAAAATCACTTGCATAAAGCTAGTTTCCATGGTAAATAAAGGGTCACATGTTAATGTTCACTCAAAAGTGAGCTCTTCCGGCTCACTTTTTTTATTGGGAAATGAAAAAGATATGGCCAAAGTAGATGCGGTTGAAAGGCTTACCGAAATCCTGGAGCAGATCATCGCTCCGCTCGGTATGGCGCTGGTAGACCTCGAATATAAGCGTGAAGGAAGAGATATGATGGTACGCGTCTTCTTGGAGAAAGAAGACGGCGGCATTACCCTGGACGACTGCGCCGCGGTGAGCAGGGAACTCTCGGACATCCTCGACGTGGAGGATTTCCTCCCCGATCATTACAATCTCGAAGTGTCCTCCCCGGGCATCTGCCGGCCCCTGAAGAAGGTTGCCGACTTTGAGCGCTTCACCGGCAAGCTGGTCAAGGTTAGAACCTACGAGATGCTGGCGGACGACCAGGGGAACAAGCGCAAGACCTTCCTGGGGACCCTGACCGGGATCGAGGACGGGGTAATCGGCATCCATCTCAAGGAAGGGCAGCACGCCGCCATCCCGTTGGACCGGGTGGCCAAGGCGAACCTCGAGTTTGAATTCTAAACTAAAAATGAAAATATCAGAGAGTCGAAGGAGACAGTGACCGTGGAAACGAGCTTTAACCTCAAGCATACCATTGACCAGATCGTCAAAGAGAAGGGTATCGACAAGAACATCGTCGTGGAGGCGCTGGAACAGGCCGTTCTGACCGCTGCCAACAAGAAGTTTCGCAATACCCGCGATCTGGAAGCCCACTACAATCCGGAGATCGGTGAAGTGGAGCTGTTTGAGTTCGTTACCGTCGTGGATGAAGTGCAGGACTCCTATCGCGAGATCGAGCTGGAAGAGGCGCGTGAAGAGGACCCGGAGGTCGAGGTCGGCGACTCCATCGGCATGAAGATGGACGCTTCCGGTTTCTCCCGTATCGCCGCCCAGACCGCTAAGCAGGTCATCATCCAGCGGGTACGTGAGGCCGAGCGCGAGACCATCTTCAACGAGTTCATGGAGCGCCAGGGCGAGATCGTGAACGGCGTGGTGCGCCGCTTCGAAAAGGGCGACCTGATCGTCGACCTGGGCCGCGCCGAGGCGCTTTTGCCACACAAGGAACAGGCCCCGCGCGAAGTGTACCGCCAGGGCGACCGGGTGAAGGCTCTCATCACCGAGATCCGCATGACCACGAAAGGTCCGCAGATCATGCTTTCCCGCACCCATCCGACCATGCTGGCCAAGCTGTTCGAAGCCGAGGTCCCGGAAATCGCCGAGGGTATCGTCGAGATCAAGGGCGTCGTGCGCGAGCCCGGCGGTCGCGCCAAAATTGCCGTCTACTCGCACGACTCCGACGTCGATCCGGTCGGCGCCTGCGTCGGTATGCGCGGCAGCCGTGTGCAGAACGTGGTCTCTGAGCTTAGGGGCGAGAAGATCGACATCATCCCCTGGTCCGACGACATCGCCCGCTTCGCCTGCAACGCGCTGGCTCCGGCCGTGGTCTCCAAGGTATATGTCGACGACGAGGACTACGCTATGGAAGTGATCGTGGCAGACGACCAGCTTTCGCTCGCCATCGGCAAGCGCGGCCAGAACGTGCGTCTGGCAGCCAAGCTTACCGGCTGGAAGATCGACATCAAGAGTGAGACCCGCATGGCCGAAGCCGAACTCTTGCAGTTCGCCTCCTATGACGGCACCGAAGCCGAGGAAGCCGAGGCCGCAGCCGCTGCCGAGGCCGCCGGTGAGCAGTCGGCCGAAGTCGACGCTGAGAAGCCGGCCGAAGTCGCCGAGGAGCAGGAATAATCAGTATGCCCAAGGCAGATCCTCAGCGCAGTTGCTTGGCCTGTCGCGAGACCACCGACAAACGGAACCTGCTCCGCTTCGTATTGGCTCCGGACAGTACCGTGGTACCCGACCTGCAGCAGAAACTGCCGGGCCGCGGGGTGTACACCTGCTACAAGGCAAGCTGCCTGACCCGAGCAGCGCAGAAAAAGCAGTTCAGCAGGGGATTCAAGGGCGAGGTGCTGGGCGCCGACGCCGAGCTTCTGGTCGCCCAGGTCACCGGGAAGCTGGAGGAGCGGATAGCCAGTTACCTGAGCCTCGCCAACAAGGGTGGCAAGATCGTCTCCGGTTCCGATCAGGTGACGGATAAGTTGAAGAAGGGCGGCGTCGGCATATTGTTCCTGGCTACGGACATCTCGGCCGACATCGGGGAGAAATTTCGTGGCCTGGCAAATCTCAAAGGGGTTGCCTGCATGGCTTTGTTCACCAAGGAACGCCTTGGAGAACTGATCGGTAAAGAACTGAGGAGTGTGCTGGCTGTCCTCGACAGCGGCTTCGTCGGTTCGATAAGTTTGGAAATGGAAAAGTACAGGAACTTCTTTGAGGAGGAGCGTGAGTAGATGAGTAAAACCCGCGTATATGAGCTGGCGCAACAGTTGGGGATCGATAACAAAGAGCTTATGGCACGGTTGGCTGCCCTTGGCGAGCCGGTAACCAACCATATGGCCGTTATTGAAGATGCGGTAGTCAAGACACTGACCGCCCCGGCGCAGCAGCAGACGACCGCCCACAAAGATGTTTCCAAGGAAGAGGTTCGCGTCAAGCCGACGCTGATCAGACGCCGCGCCAAGGTGTCGGAGGAACCGGCTGCCGAGGCTGCTCCGGTCGAAGCCCCGCAAGAGGCACCTGCCGCTCAGGCCGCAGCTCCGGTCCAGGAAGAGGTCGAAGAGCCCAAGGCCCAGAAGCCGACCCGCGAGCCGATGAAGTCTGCGGTCATCATCGAGGCGGCTCCCAAGCCGGCCCCGGCCGCACCAGCCCCGGCTGCCGCCAAGCCCGCCGAAAAGGTCGAGGCTCCCGCTGCCACACCGGCAGTTGCCGAAAAGCCCGCAGCGGCCCCTGCCGCTCCGGTAGCCGAAGCCGCCAAGCCCGTCGAGAAGGCGGAGAAGGTCGAGGCACCCGCAGCCCAACCGGCCGCGCCTGCCCAGGTAGCCGCACCGGCCAAGGCAACAGAGCCGGCCGAGGCCACTCCTACCCGCGCCAAGATTCTCGGGCGGGTCGAGATTCCGATTCCGGCACAGCGTCCGGCCGAGCGCAGGGAGTACCAGCGTCCCGCTCCGGGCACCGACCGTCCCGCGCCGCGTCCCGGCATGCCGCGCGGCGTCGAGCGTCCCGGCACCGAGCGTCCGGCACCCCGTCCGGGTGCACCGCGTCCCGGCGAGCGTCCTTCGGGTCCCCGCGGTCCCGAGCGTCCGGCTCCCCTGGCTCCGGTAGATCTGGCGGCTCTGGCGGAGGAACGCCGTAAGGGCGGTCGCAAGACGGCCCCTGCTCCGGCAGCCCCCGATTTCGGGAAGAACGCCAAGAAGGGTGCTCCGGTTCCCAAAAAGAAAGAAGCCTTCAAGAAGCCGGATCTGCTCGACAAGCGCGAGCGCGTCTTCGAGCCCGGTCCCCGCTCCAAAGGGAAGAAGAGGGGCGTCGAGAAGGTCCAGATCGGCAAGAAGACCGAGATCACGGTACCTAAGGCCATCAAGAGGATCATCAAGATCAGCGAGTCCATCACGGTCGGCGAACTGGCCAAGCGCATGGGGATCAAGGCAACCGACCTGATCCGCGCCCTCATGAAGATGGGTGTCATGGCGACCATCAACCACCCGCTCGATTTCGACACCGCGACCCTCCTGGCCACCGACTTCGGCTACGAGATCGAAAACGTGGCGCTCGACGTCGACGAGATGCTGGAAGCCGAGCCGGATGCACCGGAATCCCTCATCAAGAGGCCGCCGGTCGTCACCATCATGGGTCACGTCGACCACGGCAAGACCTCGCTTTTGGACGCGATCCGCCAAGCCAACGTCATCGCTGGCGAGGCTGGCGGCATCACCCAGCACATCGGCGCCTACGACGTCGAGCTGAACGGCCGCAAGATCACCTTCCTGGATACCCCGGGTCACGAAGCGTTTACCGCGATGCGTGCCAGGGGCGCCAAGGTGACCGACATCGTCATCCTGGTCGTGGCCGCCGACGACGGCGTCATGCCGCAGACCCGCGAGGCGGTGAACCACTCGAAAGCAGCAGGCGTTCCGATCATCGTCGCCATCAACAAGATCGACAAGCCGGAAGCAAGTCCCGGCAAGGTGAAGCAGGAACTCATGGAGTTCGGCCTGGTCGCCGAGGAGTGGGGCGGAGAAACCATCTTCGTCGAGGTCTCCGCCAAGAAGCGCATCAACCTCGAGTCGCTCCTGGAGATGGTCCTGCTGCAGGCCGACGTGCTCGAGCTCAAGGCCAACCCGGATAAGGCAGCCCGCGGCACCATCGTCGAGGCCAAGCTGGACAAGGGTCGCGGCCCGGTGGCTACGGTCCTGGTACAGGAAGGCACCCTGAAAGTCGGCGACCACTTCGTGGCCGGCGTTCACTTCGGCAGGGTCCGTGCCATGCAGAACGACCGCGGCGAGAAACTCCTCGCTGCCGGTCCCGCCATGCCGGTCGAGGTCATCGGTTTCACCGGTGTGCCCGATGCCGGTGACGTTTTCGTCGCCATGGCGGACGAGAAGCAGGCCAAGGAAATCGCCAACCACCGCCAGATGAAGCTGCGCGAGACCGAACTGGCGAAACACAGCAAGCTCTCCCTGGAGCAGCTCTACGAGAAGATCCAGAAGGGCGAAGTGAAGGACCTGAACGCGATCGTCAAGGGCGACGTGCAGGGTTCCGTGGAGGCTGTGGCCGAGTCGCTCAGAAAACTCAGCACCGCCGCCATCCGTCTCAACGTGCTGCACGCCTCGGTCGGCGCCATCACCGAGACCGACGTCAACCTGGCCAGCGCGTCAAACGCCATCATCCTCGGCTTCAACGTGCGTCCCGAAGTCAAGGCCGCGGCACTTGCCGAGAAGGAAGGTGTCGACGTCAGGCTGTACAACATCATCTACGACGCCGTTGACGACATCAAGAAGGCGATGGAAGGGCTCCTGGAGCCGACCTTCAAGGAGAAGTATCTGGGACGCGCCGAGATCCGCGAGGTCTTCTCGGTTCCCAAGGCCGGCATGGTCGCCGGCTCCTACGTCACCGACGGCAAGATCATCAGAAACGCCCAGGTCCGCCTTTTGCGCGACAACGTGGTGGTCTTCGAAGGGAAGCTCGGCAGCCTGCGCCGCTTCAAGGACGACGTGAAGGAAGTGGCCAGCGGCTACGAGTGCGGCATGTCGCTTGAGAACTACAACGACATCAAGGTCGGCGACATCTTCGAATGTTTCGAGATGGAGAAATTTGCCGGCAAACTGTAAGAACCAAGAGGGAGGCTTTTGCCTCCCTCTTTTTATAATCCATCTCTCCCCTTCCCCCGACAGGGGGGGAGGGAGGTTCTTTTTTTAGCTTGTGCAACAGTATATAAGAGAGTTAAGTACGTCATGGTAAAACGTTCAGATAAGGTTTCGGAGGCCATCCATAAGGTGGTTTCCGAGTTGCTCATCAAGGGGCTCAAGGATCCGCGCATCGGATTCGTCACCATCACCGGCGTCAAGGTCACCACCGACCTCAGCCTGGCAACCGTCTACTTCACGGTGATCGGGAGCCAAGAGGAAAGAAAGAACAGCGAGGCGGGTCTCAACTCCGCCCGCGGCTTCATCAGAAAAGAGCTGGGAGCGGCCCTTCGGCTGCGCGTCACACCGGGCATCCTTTTCAAGTACGACAGCTCGTTCGAGTACGGCCAACATATCGAAACGCTTCTGAAGGAGATAGGCGCAAAGGATGACGGCGATAATAGCTGAGATACTGGCAGAGATTGCAAACAATTCCACGTTTCTGATCACCAGCCACGAGGGGCCCGACGCGGACGCGATCGGCTCCACGCTGGCGCTCGCCAACTACCTGAGCGCGCGGGGCAAGGATGTCACCATCTACCTGTGCGATCCGGTTCCCGAAAACTGCAGCTTCCTCCCCATGGCCGACCAGGTCCAGCACGAGCTGCCGGAGCGCGAATTCGACGTCTGCTTCGTCCTGGACATCGGCGAGTTCCGCCGGGCCGGCAAGGCGATCACCACCTCCACCCGGATCCGCCGCTTCGTCAACATCGATCACCACCTGGGCTGCGAGAACTTCGGCGTCCAGAACCTGATCGACCCGACGGCCAGCGCCACCGCGGCTCTCATCTACCGCATCATCAAGCAGAACGGGGACGAGGTCAACTATCCCACCGCGCTCTGCATCTATACGGCAGTCTTGAGCGATACCGGGAGCTTCCACTACTCAAACGCGAACCCCGAGGCCTTCGCCATTGCTGGCGAGATGATCGCCTGCGGCGTGAAACCCTGGGACGTCTCCGAGGCCCTCTACGAGAGCGAACCCCGCGAGAAGGTGACCCTGCTGGCCCTGGCCCTCTCCGACCTCACCATCTCCCCGAGCGGCGAGTACGCCTCGCTTACCGTCACCCAGGAGATGTACCGCCAGACCGGCGGCAACGCCGAACTCACCGACGGCTTCATCAACTTCGCCCGCAAGATCCGCGGCGTCCAAGTGGCGCTTTTCTTCCGCGAGCTTAAGGAAGGCGAGTTCAAGGTGGGCTTCAGGAGCAAGGGGAAGGTCGACGTCTCGGCCATCTCGGCCAACTTCGGCGGGGGCGGGCACCGTAACGCCGCCGGCTGCGTCATCAAGGGAAGCCTCGCCGAGGTCAAAGCCCTGGTTTTCGACCGACTGGAAAAAAGCCGCTGATGCTCGACGGTTTCTTCGTTATCGACAAACCGGTCGGTGTCACCTCCCACGACATCGTATCCAAAGTCCGCCGCGCCATCAACCAGAAGAAGGTCGGCCACACCGGCACCCTCGATCCCTTTGCCACCGGCGTCTTGCCGGTCGCGGTGGGGGAGGGGACCAAGGCGATCCAGTTTCTGGACGAGTCGGTGAAGGAATACCGGGCCGTATTGCGCCTGGGCATCTCCACCGACACCCAGGATCTCACCGGCACGGTCATAAGCGAGCGCGACTGGTCGCAGCTCAGCGCCGGCGACCTTGAGCGACTGCTGCCGCAGTTCACCGGCAAACTCTCCCAACTCCCCCCCATGTACTCCGCGCTCAAGCAGGGCGGTGTGCCGCTCTACAAGCTGGCGCGCCAGGGTGTAGAGGTCGAGCGCGAACTGCGCGAGGTGGAGATCTACTCGCTTACCTTCGACTGGATCCGGCTCCCCGAGGCCGCCTTCACGGTGCGCTGTTCGCGCGGCACTTACGTGAGGACACTCGCCTGCGACCTGGGCGAGGCTCTGGGCTGCGGGGCGCACCTCTTGGAGTTGCGCCGGACCCAAAGCGGTCTTTTCCTCGAAGCCGAGGCGATCACCCTGGACCAGTTGCGCGACGCCGCCGATCCCGCAGCACTCCTCTTTCCGCTGGACCGCGCGCTCGCGCACCTCAAGGCCTTCGAGCTGGACAGCGAGGCAGGAGCCCGGCTCTTGAACGGCATAGCGCCGCTGGCGCAGGACCTGCCCGGGGGTGCGCTGGACGGGTTGACGCCCGACCAACAGGTGCGACTCTTTGTGGCGGGACGCCTTGCTGCAGTAGCGCGCTTCGACAGTGTCAGAGGCTTAAGGCTTGCCAGAGTATTTAATTAGTATTACCTTTACAGGTGTGACCTTTTATGGTACAAAGTCGGGATGTCAAACCTGCCGCGGCTTTACCTCGGCGCGTGCAGAACACTCAAACAAGAAAGACGAAGGGGGAGAAACTACATGTTGGTAACGGAAAAGAAGCAGGAAATCATCTCTGCTCACAAGCTGCACGACTCGGATACCGGATCACCGGAAGTGCAGATCGCCATTCTGTCCGAGCGCATCACCTACCTGACTGAGCACTTCAAGACTCACAAGAAAGATCATCACAGCCGTCGCGGCTTGCTGAAGATCGTCGGTCAGAGAAGGGGTCTGCTTGACTACCTGAAGAAGAAAAACGTCGACAGGTACAAAGCGATCATCGAGAAGCTCGGCATCAGAAGGTAATAGGTAATGAAAAGGCAGTATACCTCTTAGGGGTATATTGCCTTTCCTCTTTATTCATGCAAGGGCCTTTGTGCCCTTTTCTTTGTTGGGGACGTGGATAAAAAAGCTCTGCCGCGAGTTCGTGCGCGAGGCTTTTTTCTCGGCGGCCCCAACACCAACTCAACCGGCTATTGGAGGCCAAGAATGATACACACTGTACAGGCAGAATGCTGCGGCAAGACCATCACCATCGAAACCGGAAAGATCGCCAAGCAGGCAAGCGGCGCCGTCATGATCAAAAGCGGCGACACCATGGTGCTCGTGACCGCCGTTGCGGTGAAGACCGCCAAAGAAGGGCAGGGCTTCTTCCCGCTCACCGTCAACTACCAGGAGAAGGCGTACGCCGGCGGCAGAATCCCGGGGAGCTTCTTCAAGCGCGAAGGCCGTCCCTCCGACAACGAGACCCTGACCTGCCGCCTGATCGACCGTCCGATCCGCCCGCTGTTCCCGGAAAACTTCCTGAACGACACCCAGGTCATGGCTACCGTCGTCTCGGCTGACAAGGACAACGATCCGGCCATCCTCGCCATGATCGGCGCTTCGGCGGCCCTCATGGTTTCCGACGTCCCCTTCGCAGGCCCGATCGCCGGCGTCAAGGTCGGCCGCGTGGACGGCAAGTTCGTCGCCAACCCGACCTCCGAGGAGCTCGAGAAGAGCGACCTGGAGATCGTGATCGCCGCCAGCAAGGACGCCATCCTCATGGTGGAAGGTTCCGCCGCCGAAGTGCAGGAGAGCGACCTCCTCGAAGCGATCTTCTTCGGCCACGCCGCGGTGCAGCCGATCCTGGCCGCCCAGGTGGAACTGGCCGCCAAGGCCGCCGTCGCCAAGCGCGTCATCGAGCCGCCGGTCGTGAACGAGGCGCTCAAAGCACGCGTGCACGCCCTGGCCTACGAAGGGATGAAGCAGGCGGTCCGTATCAAGACGAAGGCTGAGCGCCACAACGCCATCGACGCGATCAGCGCCGAGACCGTGGCTGCCCTGGCAGTCGAGTTCGAGGGTTCCGAGAAAGAAGTCAAGTCGTTCATCGAGGACCTGGAGTACGACCTGGTCCGCGAGCACATCATCAAGGACGGCAGCCGCATCGACGGCCGCGACACCAAGACCATCCGCAGCATCTCCACCGAAGTGGGCCTGCTGCCGCGCGCCCACGGCTCAGCGCTCTTCACCCGCGGCGAGACCCAGTCCATCGTGGCCGCCACCCTGGGCACCTCGGTGGACGAGCAGCGCATCGACTCGCTCTACGGCGATTCCCGTAAGAAGTTCATGCTGCACTACAACTTCCCTCCGTACTCCGTCGGCGAGACCAGCTTCCGTCTGGCTCCGGGCCGTCGCGAGATCGGTCACGGCATGCTGGCCGAGCGCGCCCTGCAGCAGGTGCTCCCGAAACACGACGATTTCCCCTACACCATCAGGATCGTCTCCGACATCACCGAGAGTAACGGTTCCTCCTCGATGGCCACCGTCTGCGGCGGCGCACTGTCCATGATGGACGCCGGCATCCCTATCAAGGCACCGGTCGCCGGTATCGCCATGGGCCTCATCAAGGAAGGCGAAGGCTACGCCATCCTCTCCGACATCCTGGGCGACGAAGACCACCTG
>Ga0208789_1000781_pt1 | contig 24318 bp, 16 predicted proteins | sample Methanotroph_Enr_FD_187368 | JGI IMG/M metagenome (GOLD analysis project Ga0208789, IMG submission 187368) | Enriched soil microbial communities from Old Woman Creek wetland in Ohio, USA - Methanotroph_Enrichment_5 (SPAdes) (version 2) | ecosystem: Environmental > Terrestrial > Soil > Wetlands...
GGCCCGTCGGGGACGGGGTCGGGCACACCGTGCCCGCCCCTCCCCCCTCGGACTCGGCGCTATGCAAGCCTCGTCCTCCGGGAGGCCCCGCCGAACCCATACCCCCGTCGCCCCTCCAGACCGGGTTGCGAGTTCACTTTTTGTGGCTGGGCGGAGACCGTGCGGGCCGGGTTAGCAAAACCCTGCCGGAGGTCCGAGCTTGCGTAAGCGCGAGGACCGAGGCGGGGAAGGGCGAGCACGGTGTGCGGGTGGCCGCGGCGGCCACTGCAGTGACCCTGTTTTTGATAACCCGGCCCGCACGGTAGGCCGCCCGCATATGTGTTGGCTAAAAATAAAGAAGCCGGCTTTTGGCCGGCTCCTTTTAAGGCGCAGTGTTCCTGTTATTTGTAGTGGCGGCGGAGTTCTTTGCGGTTGACGTGGGCCAGTTCGAAGTCCTGGGTCATGATCAGGGCCTTTTTGGGGCAGGTCTCGACGCACTGGGCGCAGTAGACGCAGTGGTCCAGCTTCATGATGCAGTCGAATTTTCTCTTGGCCGCTACGACGGGCTGGCCTTCCACCTGCGCGGGGGCGGGCGGCTGCTCCTTCGAGAGCGGGATCTCGATCGCCTTGGACGGGCAGACGCGCACGCACATCTGGCAGCCGATGCACTTCGACGAGTCGAAGTCGATGCGGCCGCGGAAGTTCGGGAACAGCTTCGCCTTCTCAAAAGGGTAGGCGCAGGTGGCCGGCTTTATGAAAAGGTGCTTTATCACTTCGCTGAAAACTCTTGCGGGTTTTTTCATGGAGGTTATCCTAACTTGTATTTAAGGAAAATGTCGAACAGCACCTGCGCCATGGCTACGGGGGCCAGGTACTTCCAGCAGAAGTTGATCATCTGCTCGATGCGGATGCGGGCCATCAGCACCTTCAGCAGCGCCAGCAGGAAGGTCACGGCCAGCGTCTTGATCAGGAACAGCCCGAAGGCCGCGGGCCCGGTAAGGCCCATCGCCCCGCCCAGGAACACCGCGTTCACCAGCGCCGCCCCGACGACCAGTTCCATGTCCACGGCCAGGCCGAAGAAACCGTACAGGCGGCCGGAGTATTCCGTGAACTGCCCGCCCACGATCTCGTTCTTGGCGTGAGGGATGTCGAAAGGCATGCGCTCGAGCTTGCCCTGCAGGGCGATCAGCGCCGCCGCGAAGCCCAGCACCTGCGCCGGGATCATCGCCGGGTGAGCCGCGAAGAAGGCCGAGATCTCGGCGATGTTCCAGGACCCGGCCAGTATCGCGGGGCCTATCAGCGAGAGCATCAGCGGGACTTCGTAGGCGAAGAGCTGCGTCAGCACGCGCATGGACCCCACCGTGGCGTAGGGGCTCGTCGAGCTCCAGCCGGCCAGGAAGAAGGTTACCGTCGGGATGGTGAGCAGGTAGATCACCGCTACCAGGTCCCCCTGGAAGGAGAACATCGCGGCCTGCCCGACCGGGATGGAGACCATCGCGGTCATCACCGCCGCCAGGGCGAAGTAGGGCAGCAGGCGGAACATGATGGTGTCCGCGGCGTCCGGCACGATCACTTCCTTGGCCAGCAGCTTTATGAAGTCCGCGAAAGGCTGGACCCACGGGGGGCCCATGCGGTTCTGCATCACCGCGCAGAGCTTGCGGTCCACCCACTGCAGGACCAGCCCGTAGACGGCCAGGAACAGGAATCCCGGGAAGAGTATGATTTGAGCGAGAGGCATTATCGAATCCATTGTTGTATCCCTTTATCTCACAGCCTGGTGAAGTCCACTCCGCGGCGCTTGTAGTGCTCTATGCCCATTTTGCGCATTTCTTCCCAGCTGTACACTTCGGTCTTGCCCTTCTTGGGGTTCCAGACCGCGGCGCGGTCCGTGCAGGACATGCACGGGTCGATCGCGGCTATCACCAGAGGCACGTCGGCGAGCCAGCCGCCCTCGAGCATGTAGGCCACGGACTGCAGGTTGGCCAGCGTCGGGGCGCGCACTTTCAGCCGGTCGGGCTTATCGGTGCCGTTCGACTTCAGATAGTGGATGTCCTCGCCGCGGGGAGCCTCGTAATGGTTCACGGCTTCGCCGGGGGCGATCTTCATCGGGACCTTTACGGCGATGGGACCCTCGGGCAGGTTGTCGAGGATCTGGTGGATCATCTTGTAGGATTCCACCAGCTCCAGCGCGCGCACCACCAGGCGGCCGAAAACGTCGTTGGAGTTGTGCGTGATGACCTTGAAATCCAGTTCGCCGTAGATCAGGTACGGGTCGTCCTTGCGGACGTCGCGCATGACGCCGGAGGCGCGGGCGGTGGGGCCCACGGCGCCGCGCTCGATGGCCACGTCGTGGGGCAGCTTGCCCACGTTCTGGGTGCGGGCGAGCACCGTCGGCTCCTCGGTGGCGAGCTTGATGTAATAGTTGGTGCGCTCCATCAGGAAGTTGATGCGTTTCTTGACCTCGGCGCTAAGTTCGGCCGTGATGTCGCGGCGCACGCCGCCGATGGTGTTGATGGAATAGTGGACGCGGTTGCCGGAGAGCATCTCGAGGCAGTCCAGCACCTGCTCGCGGTCGCGCCAGGTGTACATGAAAAGGGTCTCGAAGCCCATCTCGTAGCCGGCCACGCCCAGCCACAGCAGGTGGCTGTGCACGCGCTCGAGCTCGCCGAACAGGGTGCGGATGGCGAGCGCCCTCTTGGGGGTCTCGGCCTTGGCGAGTTCCTCGACGTTGGTGATATAGCAGGTGGTGTGCGAATGGGAGCAGATGCCGCAGACGCGCTCTATCAGGTAGAGGTCCTGGATATAGGTGCGGTCCTCGGCTGCCTTCTCCATGCCGCGGTGGTTATAGCCCAGGTTGATGGTGGCGCCGGAGATCTGCTCGCCTTCAAGCACCAGCATGAAATTCTCGGGCTCCTTGAGAGCGGGATGCTGCGGCCCGAACGGGATGGTTATCTTGGTCATTTATTTAGCCTCCACTTCGTTCGCCGGCGGGACGAACTTCCAGTCCTTGCGGAGCGGGTACTGGTCGGTAGGGAAATCCTCGGGCAGCGGGTAGCGGCGGCCGGGCGGCAGGCCCTGCACTTTTATCCCGAACATGTCCTCGAGCTCGCGCTCGTAGGAAAGAGCGCCGGGGAAAGCGGCCAGCACGGAGGGAAGAGAAGGGTTCGCGCGGGGAGTCTTCACCTTCACGGTGACGATGACATGGGTGTCGGTCACGTGGTAGTACGCGCCCAGGTTCTCCCCCTCGTCGAAGCCGGTGACGGTCGCGAGGTGGTTGTAGCCCTGGGCCTTCAGCCAGGCCATGATCTCGGGCAGCTTCGCGGTCTCGGCGTCCAGCCAGACGCGGCGGCTGCGCGTTACCGCGGCGTTGGTTATGGCGCCGTGGAACTTCTGCTCCAGTTCCGACTTTATCTTTTCTTCGTTCGTAAAATCGCTCATGTGTTGCTCCTCCTACTTGGACGCGTCTTCGACGCTCTTTATCATTTTCACCACGCCGTCGATGATCGCTTCGGGGCGCACGGGGCAGCCGGGGATGTAGACGGAGACCGGCAGGGTCTTGTCCACGCCGGGGATGACGCCGTAGCAGCCGTTGAAGACGCCGCCGGAGCAGCCGCAGGCTCCCACGGCCATCACGAACTTCGGTTCGGGCATCTGGTCGTAAATGGTGCGCAGCCGTTTGGCCTGCTGGCGGGTCACCGGGCCGCTGACGACGAGGATGTCAGCGTGGCGCGGCGTGGCCTTCAGCAGTATGCCGAAGCGCTCGATGTCGTACTTCGGGGTGAGGGCGTCCACGACTTCGATGTCGCAGCCGTTGCAGGCGCCGGAGTTGAAGTGCAGGATCCAGGGTGATTTAAGCAGAGACCAGGTTATCAGTTTGTCTATGATTTTCATGTTAGTATAGTTTAGCCCACGAAGAGTATAGCCAGTATCACTATCACCGCGGCCGCGTAGCCGGCCACCAGCTCTATGCCGGCGGAAAGCGGGTTGAAGCTCCAGGTGGCCAGCATCAGCCCGGCCACGTGCAGCAGGGTGAAGAAGATGGCGAACGGGAAGAACTCCTGGTAGTTGGGGATGGCCTTGGCCTGGTCGTCCGGGACGTCCTCGCCGCAGCCGTAGGCCTTGTGCTTGTTCGAACCCGCCACGCGGGCCGGCTTGGCCGACAGGGGCGAGAGGACCAGGGAGAGCGCCATGACGAACAGGAGCGAGATCGCGAAAACTACCGGCGGGAAAAGCAGTATGTTCATTTTATTATCCTTTCAGTCCGTCCAGGGTCCACATGTCGGCGGTGCCGTTGACGCGGAAGTTCTTGACCAGCAGCGCGAGGCCCGCGGCCACCACCACCACCTCGATGACGATCATGGTGATGAGCAGCGCCTGCGCGAAGATCAGGTTGTTGGCCAGCGCGCCGGCCGAGATCAGCGCGAGCATGGCGGCCTTGGAGACTATTTCAAGGCCGACGAGCTGGCGCACTATGCTGCGGGAGGCCAGCATGCAGTAAAAGCCGGTGAACATTATCAGGGAGATCAGGTACCATTCGATAGTGAAAGTGCTCATTTGTTCTCGGTCCTCCTCGGGAAGACTGACTTTATTACGAAGACGCCGGCCGCCAGCATCAGGACCTGGCCCAGCAGGTCGGGGCGGCGCATGTCCCAGAGGGCGAGGCCTATGGTCCCGCCGCCGGTCCCGGGGCGGGCCCAGCCGGCCAGTTCGGTGAAGAAGGGCGGCAGGTAGAACCAGGCCGCGATGGCGAAGATCGCCAGGGCCAGGGGCAGCGCATGGAAGCGGGCGCGGTTCTCGGGGAACTTTTCTTCCACGGTCCGTACGAGGCTTACCGCGCTGACGAACAGCACGGTGATCAGCCCGGCGCAGACCGAGAGCTCGAAGACGCCGGCCCACGGGGCGTTGAAGCCGAAGAAGATGAGTGAGACGGCTACGCTGACCAGGGCCAGCATGATGGCGGAGGTCAGCAGCTTCCTGGCCATCACGGCCCAGACGGCGAACACCGCCGTCAGCAGGAACAGGGGAATGCGGTAGTCGGTCATAGGAGTATCCTTTCAGCAACTACTTTCACGTATGTGTAGAAGTACGGGAACAGCAGGCCCAGGGCCACTATCACCGCGCTCAGCAGGACCACGGGGGTCAGCAGGGGAGCTGAAACCTCCTGGGCGGCTTCCGCGGCCTTGGACTTCAGCCCGAAGAAAACTTTGCGCTGCATCACCATGAAGTAGGCCAGCGTCACTATGCTGAACAGCAGGGCCAGCACGGCGTAGGTCTTCAGGCCGGCTTCCCAGAGGGCCAGGATGATGAGGAGCTTGCTCCAGAAGCCGGACAGGGGCGGCACGCCGGCGGTGGAGAGCAGGGCGACCACCGAGGTCCAGGAGGTCCAGGGCATGGCGTGTTCCATGCCGCCGAGCTTGTCCATGTCGGTGGTCCCGGCCGCTTTCTCCAGGCTGGCGCTGTTGAGGTACAGCACGGTCTTGAAAGTGGCGTGGTTGATCAGGTGGAACACGGCGCCCATGATGGCCAGGGGCGTGCCGAGGCCGGCGGCCAGCACGATATAGCCGATCTGGCTGATGCTGGAGAAGGCCAGCATGCGCTTCATGTCCTTCTGCCTGAGCGCCGCGAGCGCGCCCACGGCGATGGAAAGGAGGCCGAGGAACATGAGCATCTCGGAGAGGCCCTGCGCCCTGCCGTCGAAGAAGCGCAGCAGGGTGGCCATCTTGATTATGGCGTAGACGCCTGAGATCTTGGTCACGATGCCGGCCAGGTGGGCCGAGACCGGGGCGTAGGCGCCCTGGTAGGCGTCGGGCGTCCAGGTGTGGAAAGGCACCACGCCGGACTTGATGACGAAGCCCAGCAGCAGCAGCGCCGCTCCCAGGGTCACGGGACCGGAGGGGATGTCGGACGCCATGAAGATGCGCAGGTTCTCGAAGGAGAGGCTGCCCAGCGTCAGCAGCAGGATGGACAGTCCGACGATGATGAGCGCCGAGGCCGGGAAGGTCAGGAAGAAATACTTCAGGGCTCCCTCTATGCCTTTGGCGGATTCGTCGGTGGTGATCAGCGCGAACGAGGTGACCGCCAGGACTTCTATGAACACGTATAAGGTAAAGAAGTCGCTTGTAGTGACTACGCCGGTCATCGCGGCCACCGAGACCATCAGCAGCGAATAGTAAGCCGGGCGGTTGGGCGTCCCCTCCTCCATGAAATAGGCCGAGAAGAAGGTCACGCAGAGCGCGACAAGGTAAATGGCCGCTACCAGCAGCAGCGAGAAGCCGTCGCCGGGAATGTCCGCGAAGTCCCCGGCTATCATCGAGGGGCGCAGGACCAGCCAGGCCAGGTTGGCCAGGCCCGCGAGCAGCGTTACGTTGGCTATGATGTCGGCCAGTTTGGCGCGGTAGCGGGAGGCGAAAGGAATTATCACCGCGGCGAAAAGCGGGATAAGGAGATAAGCGAGAAGTCCCTTGTCCATTATCTGAGTCCTCCGTTGCTGGCTGCGAACAGGATGTAGATCACGGTGCCCGCCAGGGTGAGCGCCATGTAGAGCGGGTAGGAGCCGTTATGCAGGCGGCTCAGTGCCCCGCTGAGGAACCCGGACGTCGAACTGGGGAACGCGTCGATGACCCAGTCAAAGAAGCGGTCGACTTTGAAAAGGGCTTTCGAAGCCACCGGCACCACGCGGTCCATGCTGACCTCGTAAAGGTCGAAGACCCGCCTTTCGGCCAGCGCGTAGGTTTCCTTGAAGCCCGGCGCGTAGTGGATGTGGTCGGAAGCCTTGCTGGCTTTCCCCCCGCCCGCCGAGAGGCCCAGCATATGGTTGATGACCGCGGCCAGGATGACGATCAGGGAGACGAAGTAGAGCTTGTCCGGGTGGAAGCCGGAGAGCACGCCGTTCTGGATGTTCAGGGTGGCCAGCGAAGGCACGATGAACCATTCGAGGGGCAGCCTGGCGCCGAAGCCGAAGGCCACGCAGATGCCGGCCAGGGCCAGCATGGGCAGGAGCATCGAGAAGGGCGCTTCCTTCGTTTCCTTCAAATTCTCGGGGCGGCTTCCGAAGAAGACCGAGTGCCCGAGCTTAAGGAAGGAGGCCAGCGTCAGGAAAGAGCCGAGCTCGGCCGCGACGAAGAAGATCGTGTAGCCGGTGTCCAGCGTGCCCTTGTAGACCAGCTCCTTCGAGAAGAAGCCGTTCAGCGGGGCTATGCCGGAGATGGCGGCCGCCGCGATCAGGAAGCAGACGCCGGTTATCGGCATGGCGCGGAAGAGGCCGCCCAGCTTGGACAGCTCGCCGGTGCCCGCCTGGCGCTCCACCGAGCCCGCCGTCATGAACAGGCAGGATTTGTAGGTGGCGTGGTTGATCATGTGGAACAGCCCGCCGGCTATGCCGACGGGGTTCAGCGTGCCGATGCCCAGGATCATGTACCCGGTCTGGCTGACGGCGTGGTATGAGAGCAGGCGCTTGTAGTCCTTCTGCACCAGGGCCATCATGACGGCCACCAGGATGGTGACGGCGCCGAGGGTCATGAGCACCAGCTGCATCGCCCCGTTAAGGGTGAAGAGGTAGATGCTGGCTCGGGCGAGGAAATAGATGCCCAGCAGTTTATCGATGGCCGCGGGGACGTAGGCCATGAAGGGCGCGCTCGAGTCGGTGGCGGCGTCGGGGATCCAGGTGTGGAACGGGAAAGCCCCGGCCTTGGAGACCGCGCCGATGAGCAGCAGCACGTAGGCGAACACGGACCAGCCGTAGTCCAGCGTCAGCTTGTTGTGCGAAATTTCGGACATGCTGTAGGTGCCCGCGATGTAGCCGGTGATCACCACGCCGGTCAGCAGGCAGAGGTCGGTGACGGCGTTAATAAGGAAGGCCTTTTTGGCGGTCCGGGCCGAAGCCGCGTTGGTCTGAGAGAGGATGATGAAGGTGTAGAGGAACACCAGCAGGCCTTCCCAGAAGAAGAGCATGGCGACCATGTTGTCGGCCAGCGCGGCGCCGGCGGCGAAGGACTGCGTCATCAGCAGGTTGAAGAAGAACCACTTCGACGAGCCTTTGGCCGGGAGGCTGAAGGAGTAGATGGAGATCGCCGCCGAGAAGAGCGAGACCGCCAGCAGGAGGAAGGCGCTGAGATTGTCGGCCTTCAGCGTGAAGGTGATGGCGGACCCGAGCCAGGCGTAGGAGAGGTCCTGCGGCGGCAGCAGGAAGATGTTCGCCGCGGCCAGCAGCGAGACCAGCGCGGCTCCTGCCGCCAGGATCTCTTTAAGGTACTTGGTCTTCTCGCGCATGCAGAGCAGCGCGAGGGCGGAGACGAGCGGAAGTATTATCGGGATGAGTATAAGGTTCATTGAAGGTTCACTCCTAAGTTAGAGGTGAGGAGTTCTGTATAGGCCGAAGGATAATAGATCAGCGCGCCCAGGGCGAGGCCGATCAGGCCGAGGGCCAGCACGCTGGCCACCATGGTGTAGGACCCTTCCTTCGGGCTGCTATGCCCGGCGGGGTCGCCCAGGAAGATCTTGTAGAACAGGCGCACGAGGTAGAGCAGCGTCATCACCGCGCCGACGAGGAACATCAGCAGCACGGGCAGGCTGCCGTTCTGCGCGGCGCCGGAGAACACCAGGAACTTGCTGAAGAAGCCGCCGAACGGAGGGATGCCCATCACGGAGAGCGAGCAGAGCGCGAAGGCCACCCCGGTGACCGGCATGGACGAGAACAGGCCGCCCATCTTATTAATATCCTTAGTGTGGGTGTTCTGCTCGATGATGCCGGCGCAGAGGAACAGGCCGCCCTTGGCGACGCTGTGCATCAGGATGTAGAGCAGCGCCCCGGCGAAAGCGGTCTTGTTGCCGGAGGCGAGGCCCAGGAAGATGAAGGCGATCTGGCTTACCGTGGAATAGGCGATGATCCGCTTTATGTCGGTCTCGATGAGGGCCGCTCCGGCGGAGACCAGGGCGCTCGCCCCGGCGATATAGAGCACGGCGTTGGAGAAGCCGTCGGGCGCGGCGAAGGTCACGCCGAAGATCCTGGCGTAGGCGTAGACGCCGATCTTGACCAGCACGGCCGCGTGCAGGAGGGAGGTTACGGTGGAAGGCGCGACGCCGGCGTCGGGCAGCCAGGTGGAGAAGGGCAGCGTGGCCGATTTGGAAAGGATGCCGACCAGGATGAAGGCCGCGGCGGCGTAGGAGATGGACTGGCCGTGCAGCGCGCGCAGGTCCAGCGTGCCGTGGTCGAAGTAGACCATGATGATGCCGACGAGCATGCACAGCGCGCCGAAGATGGTGACGAGGATGGTCTTATTGGCCTTGGCGACGTCCTTGTCCGAGCGGAAGAAACCCACAAGGCGCCAGCTGCAGAAGCCGGTCATTTCCCAGAACACGTACATCCAGAGCAGGCTGGCTGAGAACACCAGGCCCATCATGGAGCCCAGGAAGAGCACCACCATGGCGTAGTACTCGGTCTGGTTCTCGTAATGGGAGATATAGTCGAGAGAGTAGATGAGGATTATCGCGCTCACGAAGGCCGAAACGGAGGCCATGAAGACGGAGAGCATGTCGGCGCGCAGGATGAAGTCGAAGCCGCGCGGGAAACTCAGCGCGTAATCGGTGGTTTGTCCCCCTATTACCCCGGTGAAGAGGGAGGCGGCGGCCGCGAAGGTGAACAGGCCCAGGAGTACGGCGAAGGCGTTCCGGGCCGGGGTCGATACACGGGCGGCGAGCGGTATGAGGAACGCGCCGAAAACCGGCACTGCTACCGCGGTTGTGAGCATTTGGGTTGAGAGATCCATGTGTTTTCCTTAGTTGATTAAAAGAGAACCGTATTACAATTGTACAAAAAATAAAAAAACTAACCTTTTAAAAAACATTAATGACCTTATAAGGCCGGCTAATACCCGGCCTGGAGCGTGAATCTTGGATCGCGAATCAATTCCTGGATTCCCGATCCTCGATCCCCGGTTTTCCGTTACAGCGGGATGTTCCCGGTATGCGGGTGCTCGCCGGGGCGGCGCTTGCCTGCCAGCAGCTTGAAGGCCCCGATGAGCCTGGCGCGGGCCTGCGACGGCTCGATAACTTCGTCCAGCGAGCCGGTGGAAGCCGTCTGGTAAGGCGAGGCGAACTTGTCGGAATATTCCTTGGCCAGCTTCGCCCTCAGAGCTTCCCTGTCCTCTTCTTTCGCCTCTTTTATCTGGCGCGAGTAAAGTATCTCGACGGCGCCCCGCGGGCCCATCACGGCTATCTCCGCCGAGGGCAGGGAGTAGTTGATGTCTCCCCCCATCAGTTTGGAACTCATGGCGATGTAGGCGCCGCCATAAGCCTTGCGCAGCACCAGCGTAACCTTCGGCACGGTGGCTTCGGAATACGCATAAAGCAGCTTGGCGCCGTGGCGGATGATGCCGCCGTGTTCCTGGGCCACGCCGGGCCAGTAGCCGGGCACGTCGACCAGGGTGAGTATCGGGATGTTGAAGTTGTTGAGGAAGCGGATGAAGCGCGCCGCCTTGTCCGAGCCGTTGATGTCGAGGGCGCCGGCCATGTGGGCGGGATTATTGGCTATCACGCCCGTCACCTGGCCGCCCAGGCGGATGAAGCCCACGACGATGTTCTTGGCGAAGTCGTGGTGCACTTCCAGGAATTTGTGGTCGTCGGACAGCCACCACACGATGTGGTGCACGCGGTAGGGCCTGCGGGCGTCCACTTCGCAGAGCTTTTCCAGCAGCGAGATCTTCCGGTCGGGCGAGTCCTTGGTGACCTGCACCGGGGCGGCTTCGAAGCGGTTCTGCGGCAGGAAGCTCATGAGTTCTTTGACCTGCCGGTAGCAGTCAGGCTCGGAGTTGGCGACGAAATGGCAGACGCCGGACTTGGAGGCGTGGGTCATGGACCCGCCCAGGGTCTCGAAGTCGACCGTTTCGCCGGTGGCGGCTTTCACCACTTCGGGGCCGGTCACGAACATGTGGCTCAGTCCCTTGACCATGAAAACGAAATCGGTCAGGGCCGGGGAATAGACCGCGCCGCCGGCGCAGGGGCCGACGATGATGGAGATCTGCGGCACCACGCCGGAATATTTAGCGTTGCGCAGGAAGATCTCGCCGTAGCCGTCCAGCGAGTCCACGCCTTCCTGGATGCGGGCGCCGCCGGAATCCAGGATGCCTATGACCGGGACGCGGGCGTCGGCGGCCATGTCCATCAGCCGGGTGATCTTGTCGGCGTGCGTGCGGCCGAGCGAGCCGCCCAGCTGCGTGAAATCCTCGGAGAAGATGGCGGCGAGGCGGCCGTTGATCGTGCCGAAGCCGGTAATGACGCCGTCGCCTTTTATGTGCTTGTCCTTAACGCCGAAATCGGTGCAGCGGGTCTCCATCAGCAGGCCGATCTCCTGGAAGGAGCCCTCGTCCACCAGGTAGGCTATCCTTTCCCTGGCGGTCAGCTTGCCCTTGGCTTTCTGGGCGGCGATCTTTTCAGGCGGGCCGCCGGCCTCGGCCAGGGCGTGGATCTCGCGAAATCTTTTGAGGGATTCGGGAACTACGCGCACTTTCTTAGGGTGCATCTTTTTCCCGGTTTCCTGCGTGTTAGAGGAGCCTGTTATCGGGTCTTCCATTAAATCGGCCATTGGTGTTTCCTCGCTTTCCTATTATTTTACCTTTTTAAGAGACCTTGTTCAGGGTTTATCCGCCGCCAAGGCGGTCCAAAAGCCTTCCGGGAAGGGGCGGGTCTCTACGGTGAAGGGCGGGCTGCCGAGTTCCTTGTAGCGCGCGAGCGCCTTGCCGCTGAACCTGATCTTTTCGTCCGTCCTGATATCCATAGGGTCGGCCATCAGGCCGAGGCCCAGGGCTTTAAGCAGGGCTTCCTTTATCGCCCAGATCCTGGTGGCTTCGGAAGGGTCCGGCTTCGGGAGTTCGGGGAGATGGAAATAATCGCGGTACCAGGCGGGGTGGCGCTCCTCTATCTTTTCCAGGTCGGCGCCCAGGAAGACCGTCCTGCCGGGCCTGAGGGCGGCCAGCGCCCAGCCGTTCGAATGGGAGATGGAAAGGAGGGTGTCGCCGCAGGAAGGGCGGCCCAGAAGGTCGTTGGTTATTTCGAAGGAGGACGGTTTTTCCCCCGCCGCCGCCAGCAGCGCTTTGGCCGCCAGCCGCCCGGCCAGCCATTCGCTGCGGCGCTTTTCCATGCGGAAGGCGGCATACCTGAGGGCCTCCGCCGGGGAGAGGGAGTCCCCCGCCTCGAGCCCGTCCACGCGGAGGAACTTTATCCTGGTCCCGGTTTCGGCCCACTCTTCTATTACTTCATCGTTCATTCTTATATGGGGGTCGGGATCATCGCGTAGTCGCGCAGTTCCGCGAACAGCCTGAACTCGCTGTCGAAAGCCCAGGCGTCGTAGAGGCTGCGGTTGTCCTCGGTGCGGCCTTTGAAGACGCCGTACAGGAACAGGGTCTCCGGGTCCACCGGCTCGTGGTCGTAGACGATGGCGGCGCCGATAGCGTCGGGCAGGGCCATGCTCCGGTCGAACTGGATGTCGCGCCAGCCGCAGGCCTGGAACATCGCCTCGAACACCAGCGGGTGGAACACCAGCTTCTGCTGCCCGGTCTTCCAGAGCGGGGCGGCCGGCCGCTTGAACACCGCCAGCACGGAGGTCTTCTCGACGGAAATTATCCCGTCCAGGACCTGGAAGCTGGGGCCGTGGAAATAAGTCTTGTAGATGGTCTGCGCGTCCGTCTTGTACTTCGTGGTCTTGGGCAGCACGGGGTGCGCCGAGTCTTTCCAGGAGGAAGGCGCGTCGGCCGCCGAGACCGCCCTGAAGTGCGTCCGGGTGGTCCCCAGGCGCAGGCCTTTCGGGCTTACGAAGTCAGACTCCAGGCGCATAGAGATCCCGTCGGGGCCGGCGGCGGCCTTGATCTTCACTTCGGCGGGCTTGTTGCGCAGAAGTTTTATCGGCACGGCGAAGCGCACCCCGGTAAGGACTTTCGGGGGCGCGCCGGTCATGAGGGCCGAAGCTTCCGCGAAGGTCTCGAGCCCGATCACGCCGGGCACGTAGGGCGTCCCGTTTATGGAGTGGTCCAGCAGGTAGGGGTCAGCCTCCAGGGAGAACTCCTTGGAGGCCGAAAGGCTTTCCCCCTTCAGCAGGTCCTCCACTTTGGGCGCGAAGTGAAAACCCGTCGCGGCCGAGGTCGAGAAATTGGGCTCGAACTGCAGCTGCTTGTCCCAGTCCAGTTTGCCGAGGCTGCCGGAGAGGATGATCTCCGGCACCTTGCCGAAGGCCAGCTCGTCCAACATGGCCTGCATGCCTTCTTCGGGGTAGAGGAAATCCATCTCCTGCGACTTGAGGAAGGCTTCCACGCCGGGCCTGGCGCCCATGCCTATCTGGGCATAGCCGGTCATGTCCACGCTGAGGGCGCGCACGCCGCGGTTGGCCTGACTGAGGCAGAACTTGGCGATGTAGTCCGAGGCCGCCGCGTAGTCGGTCTGGCCCAGGTTGCCGAACTTGCCGGCTATGGAGGAGACCATCAGCCAGAAGCCCTTCTCCTTGACCACTCCGGACTTCCAGAGGTTTATCGCCGAGTTGGCCTTAACGTTGAAGATCAGCGTGAACTCGTCGACGGCCTTGTCCATGGCCAGCTTGGAGCGCTCGAGGCCCGCGAAATGCACCAGGCCGTCCAGCTGCCCGAAGTCGGCCTTGATGTTCTGCATGGCCGTGTTGAAGCTTTCCGGATCGTTCAGGTCGCAGCGGTAATAGTGCACCTTCACGCCGAGGTCGCGGATAGCCTCCATGTTCTTGTGCATGTCGGCCGCGTCCTTGAGCTTGGTGAACTCCCGTTCGAGTATCGCCGGAGTGGGTTTTTCCATCGTCGCTTTTATCTCGGTCCAGAGCTCGCCGGTCTTGTAGGCTTTCAGCTCCTCCGGGCTCATAGCGGTCAGGCGTTTCGCCTTGTCGCTCACGTCGATGATGTCCAGCAGGACCAGGTTGGGCTTGTGCTGTTCCGCCAGCATCCTGGAGAACATGGCCCCGAGGCCGCGCCCGCCGCCGGTGACCAGCACGTTCTTGCCTTCCAGCTGAGTGGTCTGGCGGGACTTGTCCAGAGCGGCGGGCTTGCCCACCAGCGTCCAGCGTTTGCCTTCGGCGTAGCCGATGGCGAGGCGCTTGTCCGAGTAGAGGATCTCGTAGAAAGTCTTCTGCACGATGGTCTGGTTCGAGGAGCTGGGCTCGAAGTCCAGCAGCTTAACGGCGCTGTGCTCGAATTCCTTGCGCAGGCACAGCGTCGGGCCGTGGATGGCGCCGTAGATGGGGTCGTAGGCGTCCCGGGTCTTGTAGCCGAAGCCGCCGTCGAGCGTGGTGACCACCGCCATGAAGGTGGTGTTGCCGGCGTCGGCTTTCAGGAGCCCCGCGCCCAGGTGCTTGGCCGCCAGGAACAGCGGCAGGGCGTAGCGCTTGAGGTCGTCGAAAGCGGCCGTCTCCTTCGACAGGGACTTGACCATGCAGCCGGGCAGGTAAACAATGCCCTGCGTGTCCGGGTGCGCGGCCGCGAAGTCGGTCAGCGCTTTTTCAAGCGCCGGGACGTCGCGGAAGTCCACCGTGATGGCGTCCTTCACCTTGGTCTTGGCCGGGGTGAAGATATAGGAATCCGCGCGGTGCTTGTTGAGCTCGGCGCGGAAAGCCTTGGCCAGGTCCAGGTCCTCGGCGAAGATCGCCACGGGGCGCTTCGGCGAAAGCTTCTTTATCACTTCCTGCTCCACGGGCGCCGGTATTATCGCCGGGATATGGCGGATATGGCGCTTGGGATGCTCAGGCTTGGGCTGCTTCACTGCCTGTTTTTCCCCGGGTGCGGCAGCCAGGTTCAGAAGTTCGGGCTGCTGCGGCGCCGCGGCCTTGCGGCTTTTCTCCGGGGCGGGCGCGGGTTCGGGCTGCGCGGCGGGCGCCGGTGCGGCGGCCTGCGCCGTTTCCTCCATCACGTACTTTATACAGTGGCGGATGGTCGGGTAATCCTTGAGCGACACGTTCTCTTTGCGGGCGATGCTGTAATGTTCCCGCATCGCGGCGAAGAGTTCGGCCTGCTTCACGGTATCGATGCCGAGGTCGGCTTCCATGTCCAGGTCCAGCTCGAGCATGTCCTTGGGGTAGCCGGTCTTGTCGGCGATCATATTAAGGATGTTTTCCCTGACGGCGTCCTCATTCGCCCCGCCAACCGCCGGGGCGGGCTTGGCTGCCGGCGCGGGCTGGGCGGCAGGGGAGTGCGCCGCTGCTTCGACTATGGGCGCGGGCCGGGCGACAGGGGCAGGGGCCGCGGCGGGCGCCGCGGGTCCGCCTTTCGAATCCATCACGTACTTTATGCAGTGGCGGATGGTCGGGTAATCCTTAAGCGAGACGTTCTCGTTCTTCGGGATGGCGTAATTTTCGCGGATAGCGGCGAAGAGCTCGGCCTGTTTCACCGTATCGATCCCGAGGTCGGCTTCCATATCGAGGTCCAGCTCCAGCATATCCTTGGGATAGCCGGTCTTGTCGGCTATCATGTTGAGGATTTCGGCCTGGACGGCATCCTGGTCGAGCCCGCCGGCGGCGGGCGCGCGGACCGGTGCGGGCGCGGGTTCCACGGCTTTGGGGGCCTGGACCGGCGCCGCGGCGGGAGCCGCTGCGGGTGCGGCGGCCGCAACTGAGCCGCCCTTCTCGTCGAGCACGTACTTTATGCAGTGCCTGATGGTCGGGTAGTCTTTAAGGGAGACGTTCTCTTTGCGCGGGATATCGTAATGCTCGCGGATAGCGGCGAACAGTTCGGCCTGTTTCACCGTATCGATGCCGAGGTCGGCCTCCATGTCGAGGTCCAGCTCCAGCATGTCTTTGGGATAGCCGGTCTTGTCGGCTATCATGTTGAGGACTTCGGCCTGAACCGCGTCCTGGCTTACTCCGGACGGCTGGGCGGCCGGCGCGGGCCTGACCGCCGGCGCGGGCGCGGATACGACGGGGGCCGGAGCCGCCGCCGCGGCAGGGGCCGCGACAGGCGCGGTCGAGCCGCCTTTCGAGTCGATCACGTATTTTATGCAGTGGCGGATGGTCGGATAATCTTTGAGAGACACGTTCTCTTTGCGCGGGATATCGTAATGCTCGCGGATAGCGGCGAAGAGCTCGGCCTGTTTCACCGTATCGATGCCGAGGTCGGCCTCCATGTCGAGGTCCAGCTCCAGCATGTCCTTGGGATAGCCGGTCTTGTCGGTTATCATCCGCAGGACCTCTTCCTGCACGGCATCGGCGCTTAAGCCGGCGGGCGCGGGTTTGTGGACGGCGGCGGGGGCGGGCGCAGCGGCGCGCGCGGGCGCGGCTGCCGCCGCAGGGGCGGGCCTGGGAGCCGGAGCCGAGGCTACGCCGACGGGTTCTTTCGCCGGGGCCGGGGTCCTCGCTCCGGCGGGCTTCTTGTCTTTTACCCTGAGAGTGTTGAACACCACTTCAAGTTCGGCCGACGGGTCGCCGGAAACTTCCTTGACCCAGCTGTTGTACCGGGCCTGGTCTTCGTAGCGGCTTTCGCCGACTTTCCAGACGCGCTCGGTCATGGACATGGCCATGTGCGAGCCGAAGCCCGCGGCGAAGCGCAGGGCGTATTTCAGGTCGTAATGTCCGCCTTTCGAGAGGTTGATGCCGGCAAGTTCCGGGTCCGCCTCTTTGTAGTTGGCGATGGGAGGGATGATGCCGGTGTTGAGGGCGCGTATGGCTACCACGTCCTCGAGGCCCGCGCCCATGGTGTGGCCGGTGAAGCCTTTCACGTTGCTCACCACCACTTTATCGGCGGCGGAGCCGAAGGCGCGCTTCAGGGCCTTCACTTCGGCCGCGGCGCTGCCGCCCCTGGCCGGGGTGTAGGTCTCATGCGACATGAACATCGTGTAAGGCGCGATGTCTTCTTTCTTCAGGCCGTAGATGTGCTCGACTTTGGCGATGAACTTCTCCATCACGGAGGCCACGTGGTCTGTGTCCAGGCGGGTGGCGTGGAAAGCGGAGTTGGCGCAATCCGAGAGCAGCAGGCGGGCGAGCGGCTTCATGCCGCGCTCGCGGGCAAGGGTCTCGTCCTCTATCACCATGCCGACGGAGGCCGCGCCTACTATCAGGCCGTGGCGGCGGCGGTCGAAGGGCAGGGCCGCTTCGGAAACGTTCTCTTTCGTCGTGGCCGTGCCGGAGGCCAGGAAGCCGGGCATGGTCCATTCCTGTATGTGTTCGCTGGTGATATCGTCGGCGGCTATCACTACCACGCGCTTGCACTTGCCGGCGCGTATCCAGGATTCCGCGACGTGCACGGCCTGGGTGGTGGAGGCGCAGGCGGCGCTCATGTGGATGCTGGGGCCTTTGGCTCCCACCCACTGGGCGAACTGGGAATCGGCTATCGGGATCACCTTCAGCAGGAAATTCTGGCTGAAAGTGTACGGGTCCTTGTTGGCTCCCGGCTGATAATCCGCGAAGTTGCTCTGGAGCCAGGCGCGGAGCCCGGCCTTGTCGGCTTCGGTAGGCAGCTTGTCCACGATCTTGTGGTAAACCTCCCACAGCTGCTCGGCGGTGCGGCCGGAGTACTTATAATTAAAATAATGGGTTACCTCTTTAAGCAGCGACTCCATTACGGGGAAAGCCGAGGCGAAGACCACGCCGGTCTCCGAGGCCACGGGTTCGGGCAGGGCCCACTTCTCGGGCAGGTAGCTGCCGGTGGTGGTCTTCTTGTAATAATGGATCAGCGGCAGGCCTGCGTCCTGGAGGGCCAGCACGCCTGCGCCGATGGCCATCTTGAACGTGGAGTCCAGCGCCTTCGCCACGGTGTGGGGCAGGCCGAACTCGGCCTCGATGTCCAGCTGGCCGCGGCGGGCCGACAGCTTTATAGCCTGGTCCACCGAGTCTATCTTCTCGATGCTGTGGTTGCCCGTCGGGGACTTAACCACGCGGATGATGTTCTTGTCTATCTGCTTAGCGCGCCACTCGCCGGGGATAGGCTCGATCATGTTCTTGCCCGCGAGGATCTCGTCGAGATTGTGCTCGCGGAACAGCTTGTCCCAGGTCCCGGGCGTGCCGCCGGCTATGCCGGAGATCGCTATCGGGTTGAAGTTGAAACCGAACTTCTCGGCGAAGGAGGCCTTGTCGGCCGGCAGCGCGGCAGGGGCGGAAACTGAAGCCGCGGGCGAGGCGGTCTTCATCGCCCAGTTCTGGTAGTAAGGATTGAAAAACTTCCCGCCCTGCTGCGGGACCTTGCCGTCCCACTTCACGGGGATGCCCAGGGCCGTCATGTTGGCGAGCAGGTCGTTGAAGTCGGTGATGCCGCCGCGCTTCGGATGGTTGGAAGCGAGGATGGTCACGTCGGTCTTGTCCTTGAGCGTGGACGTGGCGAAAGCGCTGAGCACGCGCTTGGGGCCGCACTCTATGAAAGTGCGCACGCCCTCGGCGTACATCCGCTCGAGCTGCTTGATGAATTCCACCGGGCTGGTCATCTGCTTTATCAGCGTGTCGTAGATGCCCTGCTTGTCGGTCGGAAAAAAGTCCGCGGTGACGTTGGACAGGATCGGCAGGTCGGCGGCCTTTATCGGGATGTTCTGCAGGAACTTGCGGTACGGGCCCATGGCCGGCGCCACGATCTCCGAATGGAAGGCGTGGGACACGGGGATCTCCCCCGCTTCGACGCCGAGGTCCTTGAACATCTGCACGGCCTGCTCCACGGCTTTGGCTTCGCCGGCTATCACGGTCTGCAGCGGGCAGTTCTTGTTGGCGCAGATGATGTAGCCCTTGATCTTTTTCAGCTCGACTTCCACCTTGTCGCAGCCCCAGGCGATGGAGGCCATCTTGCCGGGGTCGGCTACCTGCACGTTGGCCATTTCCTTGGCGCGGCTGGTGACGGCGCGCAGGCCGTCCTCGAAGGTGAAGATGCCGGCGGCGGTGGCGGCGGCGTATTCGCCCAGCGAATGGCCGATGGCCATGTCGGGCTTTATGCCGAATTCCTTGAACAGGCGGTACATCGCTATGTCCGCGGTCATCATGGCGGGCTGGGTCAGCTGGGTCTGTTTTATCGCGGCTTCGCGCTTCGCCAGGTCTTCCTTGCTCTCGCCGGGCTTGGACCAGATGGCCTCGGTCAGGCGCACGCCGATCATTTTTTCAAGAATGACGTCGGCCTCGTTGAAAGTGGCCTGCACGGTCTGGTACTTGGCCGCGAGGTCCCTCATCATGTCCACGTACTGCGAGCCCTGGCCGGGGAACAGCAGGCCGACCTTGGCGTTGTTCTTGCCGGTCTTGAAGGTGTAGACGCCTTTCAGCTTGAAATTGAGCGGCGGGTTGGTCCAGGTCTCTTCCTTGGCGTTAGCCGCCAGGAAGGCGATCTTCTCCAGCAGGTCTTTCGGGGACTTGGCCACGATGGCCACGCCCCAGGCGGCTTTGGCCCTGGTCTGGGTGGGCTGGGCGAAGACGGACAAAGGGTAGGTCTCGGGCCACTTCGAAATAGCCCCTTCGGCAGCGGCTTTGGCGCGCGCTATCACGTCGGCGGGCGTCTCTCCCGTGAAGGTCACGGCTTCGCCCTGGATGCCGGCGAAAGTGGTCTTGGGGTTTTCCACTACTTCAACCTGCGCGCGGGGCGCTTCCGCTTCGGCCGAAGCCTTGGCGCTGCGCTGGTGGTCCGGGCCGGTATACTCTTCCATGGTCACATGGAAATTGGTCCCGCCGAAACCGAAAGAGGACACGTTGGCGCGGCGGATGCCGTCCTTCTTCCACGGCTCGGCCTTGTCTATCACGCGGAACAGGTTGAGGTCTATGCCGGGGTTGGGCTTCACGTAATTGATGGAGGTCGGCAGGGTCTTGTTATAGATGGCGAGGGCGGTCTTGGCTATGCTGACCGCGCCGGCGGCGGCCTTGGAATGGCCGATCTGGGATTTCACCGAGGTGAGGCCCAGCTTCTTCCCGTGGCCCATGTGCGGGCCGAACACTTCCTGCAGTACGGCCACTTCGGCGGCGTCGCCCACCTTGGTGGCGGTGCCGTGGGCTTCCACGAAATCCACGTCGGCCGGGGAATAGTCCACCCCGGCGAAGGCGTTCTCTACGGCGATCTTCTGGCCTTTCGGATTGGGGGCGGTGATGCCCTTGCCCTTGCCGTCCGAGGAGGCGCCCACGGAATTGATCAGGGCGTAAATTTTATCGCCGTCGCGTACCGCGTCCGAGAGCCGCTTGAGCACGTAGACGGAGACGGCCTCGGCCATCACGAAACCGTTGGCCCGCTCGTCGAAGGAGTAGGAGCCTTCGGCCGACAGCGCGCCTATCTTGCAGAACTTCACGAAGGCCGGGGGCGACATCATTTCGTCGGCTCCCCCCGTCACCGCCATGTCGAACTTGCCCGCGCGCAGGCCGAGCACCGCGTAATCCAGAGCCGCCATCGAGGAGGCGCAGGCCGCGTCCATGGTCATGTTGGGGCCGTTGAAATTGAAAACGTTGGCTATGCGGCCGGCGGTCACGTTGGACAGCTCGCCGGGCATCGTGTCCTCGGTGATCTTGATGATCCCGTTGTCGATGCCGTCCTCGAACTCCTTTATCATCTCGTCCTGCTTGGCCTGCGGCAGCGAAGAGAAGGCGGCGGTATGCTTCAGTATGTCCTCGTTGTAGAACTTGTAGACGCGCAGGTCGGTCATCTCTTTGCGCATCGCGCCCATGGCGTTGCCCATTACGGCGGCCACCATCTTCGGGTCGAAAGGCTTCTTGTCGTAGCCCGAATCTTCCAGGGCCATGCGCACGGCTTCCAGGGTCATCTGCTGGAGCCGGGAGATCTGGGCCGCGGTCTGGGGCGGGATCTTGTACCTGAGGGAATCGAATTTGAAGCCTTCGATGAAGCCGCCTATCTTGGAATAGGTCTTGTCCGCTGCTTTGTGGTCTTCCGAAAAATAGAGTTTCCAGTCCCAGCGGTCCGCGGGAACTTCGCCTATGCAGTTGCGGCCTTCCAGCACGTTCTTCCAGAACTCTTCTTTGTTAAGGGCTTTCGGGGCAATTATTCCAAGACCTACTATCGCTATTTTTTCATTGTTCATAATCTGTTGGGCCTCACACCTATGTTGTCTTATTCCACCCCGGCTGGGGTTCCCGGTAGTTTAAAATTGTATGGGATAAACGGTCAGAAAGGTCCCGTTTAAGGATTTCATATATATATTTTATGAAAAATGTAGCGAGGAAGCAACGCGGGACCGCGTTATTGCCTGATCTGAAGGAGGTACAGCACGCCTTTGCGGGAGGAGAGCGGGGTGGAGTACTCCGCTTTGTCCAGCACTTTAAAGCGGGGGTCGGGCGAGAAGTAGACCATGGCCTTATAATTGTTCATCGTCTGCCATTCCCATTCCCCTATCATGCCCAGCGGCTTCATGGTTTTCAGATAGGCCATGTTCTTTTCATAGCTGAACCACGCCTGGTAATCGAAGCCGTTTATGATCTCGTCCGGGGAGAGCCCGGCCCGCGGCTTTGTGGCCAGCTCCCATTTCGCGCCGTTCCAGGCCAGGTAGTCTTTCATCCCGGCCCAGCTCAGCGCCGCGCAAAAGACCAGCGCCAGGACCGAGGCCGGCCTTGAGAAGCGCACCCCTTTGGACGCGAAAGCCGCCGCGATGGCGAACCAGGGCAGCAGGGTCAGCAGATAGCGGTCGAAGAACTTCGCCCCCGCCAGCGAAACGCACAGCTGCAGGAGCGCCGCCGCGAAGACGAAGCGCAGGGCCGGGCCGCCGGCGCGCAGGGCAAGGCTGGACGCGGAGAGGAGAAAGACCGCCGAGACCACCGAGGCCGCGGTGGCCAGTCCCCAGAAGAGCCGGCTGGCGAAAAAACCGGAAGCCTTCAGCCCGGCTCCCCCCAGGGTCAGCACCCCGACCCCGGTGCGGGACAGGGTGTTCTCGAGATAAGGCAGCGGGCCGTTCAGAAAAACGAAAACGGCCAGCGCGGCGAGGGCCAGCCAGAAGCCGCCGGCGGTCGACCGCTGCTTAAAGCCGTTCTTCGCGGAAAAGCGCTTCACGCTGAAGAGGTAGCCCGCGGCCAGCGGCAGCAGCAGCAGGCCGGTTTCCAGCATCGAGGCGAAGATCCGGTATACGGAGTCGTTGAGGAAGGCGCCGGGTTTCGAGAGGTGGGCCAGCGTGGCGCCCAGCACATAGTTCTGCGACGCCCAGGTGGGGCCGTTCACCAGGGTGAACCAGAGATAAAACCCCCCCATAGCGGCGGCGGGCAGCGCCCAGACCCCGGCAAGTTCCCGCCAGGTCAGCCGCTTTTGCAGAAGCAGGACCAGCGTAAAGGCCAGCGGCAGGGCCACGGCCAGCTGCCTCGTAAGATAGGCCGCGGCCGCGCAGGCCCCGGCGAGGAGCAGCGCCCTCCCGTCTGCGGGGTCCTTCAGGCGCTTCACATAAAAATAAACGGCGGAAAGCATCCAGAAAAGATAATGAACGTCCGTCATGAACGAATTGGCCAGCGTCAGGAAGACGGGGTTGAGGGCCAGGGCCAGCGCGGCGGCGGTCTTTTCAAAAGCGCCGATCTCGAATTCCTCCATGATCTTCACCAGGACGAACAGCGCCCCGGCGGCGACGAGCAGGTTCGCTATTCTGAGCGTCGAGAAACTAAAGCCGAAAATTTTAGCGAAGGCGGCCCCCGTTATTATATGCGGCAGCTGCGTGGCGGAGCCCCAGTCGGACAGGGTGAGGCGGCCCGTCGCGGCAAGCGCCCGCGCGGCCAGGGCGTAAGCCCAATCGTCGTTCAGCGGAAAATTATACCCCCACGGCGAAAGCGTGGCGGCGAAGAGAAGGAATATCAAAGCGGCTGCGTACTTTGCGAATTTACCCATAAACCCTTGTCCATAGTTTACAATACTTTGCTTCCGCGGACCACTACCGTCGGTTTTTTACATATTATGGAGGAGTAATAAATATTATAATAGCGTTCCGGAACGGAGGATGTAAAACATGGATGTTCTGTCCTTAAGCAGGCTGCAGTTCGCGGTTACCGCGATGTTCCATTTCCTTTTTGTGCCGCTGACGCTGGGCCTCGGCTGGCTGGTGGCCTGGTTCGAGACCCGCTATGCCCGCTCCGGCGAAGCGGAGTACCTCGCCCTGACCCGCTTCTGGGGAAAGCTTTTTCTTATAAACTTCGCGCTGGGAGTGGTGACCGGGATCACGATGGAGTTCCAGTTCGGCATGAACTGGGCCGAATATTCTAAATACGTCGGGGATATCTTCGGCGCCCCGCTGGCTATCGAAGCGCTGGCCGCGTTCTTCCTGGAGTCCACTTTCATCGGCGTCTGGGTTTTCGGCTGGGGCCGGCTGTCGAGGAAGGCGCACGCCGCCGCGATGTGGATAGTGGCCTTCGCCACCAATATGTCGGCGCTCTGGATCCTGCTGGCCAACGGCTGGATGCAGCGGCCCGTCGGGTACGTGCTGCGCAACGGCCGCGCCGAAATGGTGGATTTCAAGGCGCTGCTCCTCAACTCCTACGGCTGGCTGGAATTCTTTCACACCGTCCTCGCCGGCTGGGTGATAGCGGGCTTCTTCGTGATGGGCGTTTCCGCCTGGCACCTGCTGCGCAAGAACCAGGAAAACCTCTTTAAAAGGTCTTTCGGCGCCGGGGCCGTTTTCGCCCTGGCCAGTTCCCTGCTGCTCGCCGTGGCGGGCGACATGAGCGCGGTCAACGCCGCCAGGTACCAGCCCGCCAAGTTCGCCGCCATGGAAGCGGTCTGGGAAACCCGCTCAGCCGCCCCGTACACCCTTTGTCTCATCCCGTCGCCGACGGGCGAGTGCAACAGGATGGAGATGCTGAAGATCCCGTACGCGCTTTCGCTGATGGCTTTCCATTCCCTCCACGCCGAGGTGACCGGCCTTAAGGATTTCGCTCCGCAGGACCGCCCGCCTGTGGTGCCGGTGTTTTTCAGTTTCAGGGCGATGGTGCTCCTCGGGGGGCTCTTTATTCTTTTGTCGGCGGCCGCGGTCTGGGTCTGGCGCAAGGACCGGCTCCAGGCCTCCCCGGGGTTCCTCAAGCTCATGCTTTTCGCCATACCGCTGCCTTATCTCGCCATACAGCTGGGCTGGCTGGTCACCGAACTGGGCCGCCAGCCCTGGGCGGTGTACGGCCTGATGCGCACCGCCGACGGCGTTTCGAAGACCGTGACGGCGGGCCAGGTGTGGCTGAGCCTGGGCGGGTTCACTCTCTTTTATTCGGCGCTCGGCCTCGTCGACGTCTGGCTCCTAGCGAAGTACGCCCGCAAAGGCATGGAAGTATAGTCGAGCATATGAGTGCTCCGGAGGGACCGGGACGCATAGGTTTGGGCGGCCTACCGTGGGGACGGGGTCCGCAAAACCGCGGTCTCGCACACCGTGCTCGCCGCTGCCCCCCTCGGTCCTCGCGCTTATGCAAGCTCGGACCTCCGGGAGGCTTTT
>Ga0208789_1000783_pt1 | contig 24281 bp, 21 predicted proteins | sample Methanotroph_Enr_FD_187368 | JGI IMG/M metagenome (GOLD analysis project Ga0208789, IMG submission 187368) | Enriched soil microbial communities from Old Woman Creek wetland in Ohio, USA - Methanotroph_Enrichment_5 (SPAdes) (version 2) | ecosystem: Environmental > Terrestrial > Soil > Wetlands...
TGGCACCCTTCCTGGCCCCGGGCCGGGCGCGGTTCGCCGCCGAGTCGGAACCCTTGGAACCCTTCACCGGCGCCGTCTTCAGCAACGAGCTCTTCGATGCCCTGCCCGCCCAGCCCTGGCGCTGGGATGGAACCCGCTGGGTGCGCGAGGTGCTCGCGGTGGAGGGGCCCGAGTGGCAGGCCGCCGAGCCCGGCGCGGCCGGAGCCTGGTTCACGCAGCACTCCGACGGCCTGGAGCCCGGCGACGGCAGCCTTTGGTGCGAGGCCCTGCCCGGCCTGGTGCAGGACCTGGCGGCGCCGCTGGAAGCGGGCCTCTTCCTCGCCATCGACTACGGCGAGTCCGCCGCCCGGCTCCTGGCCAAGGGCGCCGACCTGCGCCGTTTCAAGGCCCATGCCGTGGACGGGAAGTGGCAGGAGGACCTGGGCGAGGCGGATCTCACCGCCGACGTGGACTTCACGCGGCTGGCGCACCTGCTCGAAGGCGAGGGCCTGAAGGAGCTGTCGCACGTCGAGCTTAGCAAGTGGATCCGCACCCACGCCCCCCTGGACGAATGGGGCGCGGGCTGGATGGCCCTGCCCGAGGCCGAGCGGCTCAAGCGGATGGAGAACCTCCTGCAGCTCACCCTGCCCGGTCAGATGGGCAGCCGGTTCCGGGTGCTGGAGGGCTGGAAGGGCTGAGGCCTACCGTGTCTCGTCCGTCCACACCCCCACGCCCAGGCTGCTGGGGTGGGCGGCGTCGTGGAGGACGGTGTGGGTGGCCTTCTGGTAGTCGGAGGGCTTGGCTTCGTTGATGTCCATGAACACCTGGGGGTTCCGGTCCATGAGGGGGAACCAGCTGCTCTGGATCTGGATCATCACGCGGTGGCCCTTGCGGAAGGTGTGGAAGACGTCGTTCTGGGTCCAGGCCACGCGGGTGGGCTGGCCGGGCACGAAGGGTTCGGGCTGGCTGTAGCTGTTCCGGAACTTGCCGCGCATGACCTCGCCCCGCACCAGCTGCTGGTAGCCGCCCAGCACGTTGGGGGCGGGGGTCCAGGGATCGGGGCCGGGCTGGTAGTCGGGATCCCTGAAGTCGTCCGGGTAGACGTCGATGAGCTTCACCACCCAGTCCGCGTCCGTGCCCGTGGTGGCCACGAAGAGCTCGGGCCGCAGGGGGCCGGCGAGGGTCAGGTCCGACGCCAGGGGGTCCGTCTGGTACACCAGCACGTCCGGCCGGCGGCCGGCGAAGCGCTGGTCGGCGCACATGTACTCGCGGGGCATGCCGATGGCGATCTGGTCGATGAAGGGCACGGGCTTGGCGGGGTCCGACACGAAGGCGTCCGAGCCGCCGTCCGCCGCGGGCGGCGTGAAGGCCAGCCGTCCGCCGGGTTCGAGGTAGAGCTTCGCCGCCTTCGTGTCCTTCGGGGGCCATGCGTCGAAGCGGTGCCAGCGGTTGGCGCCCGTCGCGAAGACGGTGGCCTTCGCCAGCTTCGGATCCGGGGCCCCCTTGAGGTAGTGCATGAAGAAGGGGAAGAGCACCTCGTCCTGGAAGTACTCGGAGGTGGGTCCGCCGAAGGTGACGGGGCCCAGGTGGTCGCCCTTGGTGCGTTCCCAGGCGCCGTGGGACCAGGGGCCCATCACGAGGCGGTTCTCCGTGGCGGGGCTCTGGCGGTCCACGGTGCGGAACACCTGCAGGGCGCCGTAGAGGTTCTCGGCGTCGAACCAGCCGCCCACGGTGAGCACCGCGGGCCGCACGTTTTTGAGGTGGGGCCGCAGGTTCCGGGCCTGCCAGAAGGCGTCATACGTGGGGTGGTCGAGCATCTCGTTCCAGAAGGCCACGTCCTTCGTGTAGGCCCGCGTGCCGGCCGTGGAGCCCAGGCGCAGGAACCATTCGTACCCGTCGGAGGTGCCGTGGTGGAAGGGCTCGCCCCAGTCGGTGGTGGGCCTGGGCCGGGGCCGGCCGAAGTTCACGAGGAAGTTGAAGGCGTGGGGCAGCCACAGGGCGCCATTGCGGTGGAAGTCGTCGCCCGTGAACCAGTCCACGATGGGCGCCTCGGGCGAGGAGGCCACCAGGGCCGGGTGCCCGCAGAGCATGCCGGCGGCGGTGTAGAAGCCGGGGTAGCTGATGCCCCACTGGCCCACTTTGCCGTTGTTTCCCGGCACGTGCTTCAGCAGCCAGTCGAGGGTGTCGTAGGTGTCCGTGCCCTCGTCGATGTCGGTGGCCCTGGGATGGGCGTCCAGGGCCGGCCGCATGTTCACGAAGGTGCCCTCGGACATCATCCGGCCGCGCACGTCCTGGTAGACGAAGATGAAACCCTCCTCCATGAAGCGGTCGGAGGGGCCCAGGTGCGGCTTGTAGGCGTCGGGGCCGTAGGGCGCCACGCTGTAGGGCGTGCGCTGGAGGAGGATGGGGTAGGTCCGCGAGGTGTCCTTCGGGGTGTAGATGGCCGTGAAGAGCTGCACCCCGTCCCGCATGGGGATGAGCACCTCGCGCTTGGCGTACTTCGCCTGGGCGGCGGCCGCCTCCGGCGGGTGGGGCGGCGGGAGCGGGGTGGCCGCGAGGCCCGCGCCCAGCAGCAGGATGGGCAGGAGCAGGAACCGCAGGGCGCGAGCCGGCCTCATGGGGCCTCCGGAGGATGAACCATCACGATACGTGGCATCGCCCCGGATGTCAGCGTCCTCCTGGGCCTACATCTTGAATTGGCCCACGGCGTGGTTCTGGTCCTCGGCCGCGTGGGCGAGGTCCGCGGCCGTGCGGGCGATCTCGGCCACGGCCTGGGCCAGCTCCCCAGTGGCGGTGGCGTTGTGGGCCACCCGATCCATGTTGCCATCCACCTGCTCGGCCACTTCGGCGCTCGTGCGGGCCTGCTCGTCCGCGGCGGCGCCCACCTGGAGGATCATGGCGGCCAGGCTCTGGATGTTGGCGTCGATGGTGCCGAGGGATTCCACGGTGGCGGCCACGGTGCGGGCCCCCTCGTCCACGGAGGCGTTGCTCTGCTCGATGAGCTCGCCAATCTCGCGGGCGGCCGCGCCGCTCCGCTCGGCCAGCTTGCGGACCTCCTCCGCCACCACGGCGAAGCCCTTGCCCATGGCTCCGGCCTTGGCGGCCTCGATGGCCGCGTTGAGGGAAAGGAGGTTGGTCTGGCGGGCGATGTCCTGGATGAGGCGCACGGCGGAGACCATGCGGCTGGTGGCGCTGCGGATGTCCTCCATGGCCTCGGCGCTCTTGCCGCCGGCCTCGGTGCCCTGCTTGACGGCGTCCACCGCGGCGCGGGACTCCTGCTGGGAGCGCTTGATGCTGCCGGAGACCTGCTCGATGGAGGCGGACAACTGGGTCACGGCCGCGGCGATGCGCTCGAAGGCCGCGCGCTGGGCGTCGGAGTTCTCCGCGATGAGGGAGCTGGTGGCGGAGATCTGCTCCGCGGAGGCCGAGAGCTGGATGGAGCCGCTGGCCACCTGAGTGGAGGTGCCCGCCAGGCCCTGGAAGATCTGGCGGAGGCGGCCGTTGTACGCATTGAAGGCCGAGGCCGCGGCGCCGATCTCGTCCTGGCTGGCGACGGGCAGCTGGAGGGTGAGGTCGCTTTCGGCCAGCCCGGCCGACATGTCCTGCAGGGGCCGGGTGATGCGCTGGCCGATGCGGTACACGGCGTACAGGGTGAACATCCAGACCACGAAGGAGGCGGCGAAGTTGTAGGTGAAGGATCGCCAGAGGGCGGCCCCCTGCTGGGGATCGCTCAGGGTCCGGAGCTGCACGACATTCAGCCAGGTCTCCCTGACGTTGAAGTAGGCGAACCCGCCCATGGGAAGCAGGAGGAGGGCGATCAGCTTCCCCCGGACGCTGAGACGGTCGATGAAGGACATGACAGGATTCCCATGGAGTGATGGGCCTGCACGCCCACATCCTGTTCATCGGACAGAAGGCCTGTGATCTGAGTATCAACTGAATAGGCGGAGGGTCTCGTCGAGGGCGCGAATCACGCCGAGGACCTTGAAGGGCTCCACCACGAGGTGGTCCACGGCCCCTGCGGAGATGGCCCGGTTCCGCTTCAGCTCGGATTCTTCCTCCGTGCCTGCCACCAGGATGGGCAGGGGGCACTGCTCCTCCTGCACCAGCCTCCGGCAGGTCTCGAGGGGGGAACCGGAGCGGACGCGGTGGTGGATGAGGATCAGGCGGACGCGGCCCCAGCCGGCTTCGGGGCCTCCACCCAGGTCGGCCAGGAGGGGCCGCACGGCCCCCCGGGCCAGGTCGAGTGCGGCCACGCCGAACTTCCGCCCCACGGCCTCGGCCAGCCGGGCCGGGAAGGCCTCGCCCTCGGCCAGCACCAGGACGAGGGGATCCCGGTCCGAGTGGAGGCGGACGCGGGGGCCGGCCAGGCCGGTCTCCCGCGTCTGGGGGCGGGCCTCGCTGCCTCCGGGCTCGAAGCGCTTCAGGTCCTGCTGGGACTGGGCCCGGCGAGCCTCCTGGAGCCACTGGCGGTACTGCCCCAGGAGCCGGGGATCCACCGTCTCCGCGAAGCGCATCCCCCAGAAGCGGTCGCCGAAGTAGGCCACGCGCACGGGCATCACCAGGGTGGCGGTCCCCTGGGTGCGGAATTCCACCGTGGAGGCCGCGTTCAGGCGCAGGACCTGCGGCAGGCTGGGGACGTTCTCCGGCGGCGACAATTCCAGGCCGTCCATGCCGAAGGCCAGGACGGCGCCGTCCTTGACGTTGCTCTGCTGGTCGGCGAAGGAGCAGGCCACCGGGCGGTCGGGCACGTAGTCGGCCAGGCGGTGCGCCTCGGTGGCCCGGAGGAGGCGGGGGACGGACAGGTGGCAGGCCTCCTGGCCCTGGAAGCGGCCGTGGCCCTGGAAATCCACCACGGCCTCGAAGGGCAGGCCCCGGTCCGAGAGGGACAGGGTGAGCCGGCATCCGGGCTTGAGCTGCCACTGGCCCCGCTCCACGTCGCTGAGGCCCACGACGATCCGGTCGGGGCCCTCGGCCAGGAGCCGGAACTCGCCCCGGAAGGCGCCGAAGGCGACCTTCACCGTTCCGCCGGCCTGGCAGAGACGCTGGAAGACCATCCGGACGGCCTCCGGATCCTCCCGGTTCAGGCTGGGGGAACTCATGCCCGCTTTATCGGGACGCGGGCGCAGGACTCAAACCTTGGCGGTTTCCGTGGCCGGAACCGGGGGCAGGACGTACATTCTGGCGAGCTTCCCCAAGAAGGAGGGTGCCTTGGGCGTGAAAGCGCTACTGGTCTACCCGGAGATGCCTCCGACCTACTGGAGCATGCGCTACGCCCTGCCGTTCCTGGGCCGCAAGGCGACCCTGCCGCCCCTGGGCCTCCTCACGGTGGCCGCCATGCTGCCGGCGGACTGGGACCTGAGGCTGATCGACCTGAACGTCGAGCCGATCTCCCGGAAGGACATCGAGGCCGCGGACCTGGTCCTGACCTCGGCCATGCTCGTGCAGCGGGTGTCGCTGGAGAAGGTGATCGCCCTCTGCCGGGAGGCGGGCCGGCCCCTGGTGGCCGGGGGCCCCTACCCGACCAGTTGCCACGAGGAGATCGAGGGCGTGACCCATTTCGTGCTGGGCGAGGCGGAAATCAACCTCCCGGCCTTCCTGAGGGATCTCGAGGCGGGAACGCCGAAGGCCTGCTACCAGGACCCCACCCGCCCCGACATCACCCTCACGCCGCCGCCCCGCTTCGACCTGGTGAATCGCCGGCGCTATGCCGGGGCGGCCCTGCAGTACTCCCGCGGGTGTCCCCACCGCTGCGAGTTCTGCGACATCGTGGAGCTCTTCGGCCATCGGCCTCGGACCAAGAGTCCCGCCCAGTTCCTGGCGGAGATGGATCGGCTCTACGAGGGCGGCTGGCGGGGCTCCCTCTTCGTGGTGGATGACAATTTCATCGGCAACCGGAGCGAAGTGCGCCGCCTCCTGCCGGAGGTGGCCCGCTGGCAGGAGGAACGGAACTTCCCCTTCTCCCTCTACACCGAGGCCAGCCTCGACCTGGCCGCGGACGAACCGCTGATGGACGAGATGGTGAGGGCGGGCTTCAACATGGTGTTCGTCGGCATCGAGACGCCCGACCAGGCGACCCTCGACGCGATCGGGAAACGCCAGAACAGCCGTGCGGACCTCCTGGCGAGCGTCCACGCCATCCAGGCGAAGGGCATGGAAGTGGCCGGAGGGTTCATCGTGGGTTTCGACGAGGACCGGGAAGACATCTTCGATCGCCAGATCCGCTTCATCGACCAGGCGGCCATCCCCACGGCCATGGTGGGCCTCCTGACGGCGCTCCCGCAGACCCGGCTCCATGCGCGCCTGGCCTTGGAGGGGCGCATGCTCTCCGCCTCCACGGGCGGGAACAACACCCACGACCTTGACCTGAACTTCGTGCCGCGGATGAACGTGGAGACCCTTCGCGAAGGCTACAAGCGCGTGCTCGCCTCCGTCTACCGGCCCAGCCGCTACTTCGCCCGCTGCCTGGACCTGATCCGCCGGATGAAACCCCGGAAGGCAGCCTGCCGCAGGGTCCGGTATCCCGAATTCAGGGCCTTCCTCCACTCCCTCGTCCGGCAGACGTTCAGCCGCTACGCCTTCGCCTACTGGACATACCTGGTGAGGGCCCTGTGGCTGCGGCCGCGCATGGCCGCCGAGATCGTGGCCATGGCCGTGAAGGGGCACCATTTCATCACCATCACCCGGAGCCTCCTCGAACTGGAGCGGTTCAAGGACCGCCTGGAGCGCTCCCGACAGGACCTGGAGGACCGGCTGCGGCGGGCCGTCCGCGGCAACGCCCGGAGCCTGGCGGCCTGGAAGGCCTATCGGGCCCGCCGGGTGGAGCGGGCACGGGCGCAGTGCAACCGCCTCAACCCCGATTTCCGGGCCAGCGCCGTCAGGGCCTTCGATGAATTCCGGATCCGGGCCGAACACCTCCTGATCCCGGCTTCCGGGCCCGGTACCGCGTCCCAGCGGCCATGAGCGGGCATGCGGATCCTCGGTCATGTTCCGCCTGATCCCGGCCCCGTCCCGGGGCTTCGGGAGACGAGGTGAACCCACCCGGGGGACAGGACCCGGGACCGGGCGGATTCCGACACGTGGCCGTCGTGGTGGCCCATCCTGATGATGAAACCCTCTGGGCCGGAGGCCTGCTCCTCAGCCATCCCGAGTGGTCGACCTTCATCGTGACCCTTTGCCGGGGGGAGGATCCAGACCGGGCCCCCAGGTTCCGGAAGGCTCTGGAGCGCCTGAAGGCCGAGGGCGCCATGGGAGGCCTGGACGATGGCCCCGACCAGGCGCCGCTCGCCGTCACGAGGGTGCAGGAGGCCATCCTGGCCCTGCTTCCAGAGCGGCGGTACGACCTCGTGCTGACCCACGCGCCCGACGGCGAGTACACCCGGCACCGGCGGCATGAGGAGGTCTCCCGGGCGGTCGAGGGGTTATGGCGGAGGGGCGCCCTCCAGGCCGGGAACCTGTGGCAGTTCGCCTATGAGGATGGCGGTCACGCCTATCCCCCCCGGCCCCGGGAGGACGCCGACCTCCAGCTGCCCTTGCCTGACGCCCTGTGGGTGCAGAAGTACAGCCTCATCACCGAGGTCTATGGATTCAGCGAAGCCAGCTGGGAAGCCTGCTCGGTGGCGCGCGTGGAGGCATTCAGCTGTTTCAAGGGGCGGGAATAATTCCGTGGATTGGAGGGAGAAGGCCGGATACTGAGCCTATGAAGATCCTGGTTCTTTACAACTACCCCCCAGCGCCTGGGGGCCTATCGACCCAGGGGGACCTTCTCTACAAGGGGCTCCTCGACATCGGTGTGGACGCCCACGCGACCCACCTCAAGTCGGATCTCGAGAAGGAGTGGTACTACCGCTGGTTCAAGCCGGATGTCGTGGTGGGGGTCGGCTTCTGGGGCGATGTGCCCGATATCGTCCTCCATCCCCAGCGCTTCGGGATGCGTGCCGTGCCGTGGCTGCTGGCGGACGGGTACGTCGCGAACTACCGGGACGTCCTGGATGGCATGCCGCTCATGCTGGTGACCTCGAACTGGGTCCGCGAAACCCTCGTGCGCGATGGCATCCGAGGGGACCACACGGTGACCCTGCCGGTCGGTTGCGATACCGAGAGCTTCGTCCCGCGGGCGCAGGATGATCCCCGGGTACGTGCGGCGCGCGACAGCCTTGGCATCCTCCCGGGGGAGCTCCTGATCCTCACGGTGGGCGGCGACGCGGCCTCCAAGGGGGGGCGGGAGGTGATGGAGGCCCTGGCCACCCTGGGGGACGAGGTGCCGCCCTGGCGATACGTCTGCAAGGTGTGGCCCCAGGAACGGACCAACATCCAGAACAGCCTGGACGCCGAGCTGGCGCGCTCCCTCGGGATCCAGGATCGGGTGACCTTCCAGACCCACTTCGTCTCCCGGGATCTCATGCCGTTCCTCCTCGCGGCCTGTGATGTCTATGCGGGTCCTTCCAGGCTGGAGGGTTTCGGGATGCCGCAGGTGGAGGCGGGCGCCTGCGGCAAGCCCGTCATCGGGATCCGGGCCATGGCCATGCTGGATACGCTGGTCCACGGCGAAACGGCGTTTCTCGCCGAGGTTGGCCAGGAGATCCGCATCTCTGGGGCGGTCCTGGGGCCGGAATCGGGTTTCGAGCCGGGCCATCACCTGGTCTTCGACCCGCCTCGCATCTCGGACTACCGCGCCAGTCCGCAAGATATCGCTGTCCATCTGAAGCGCCTGCTCAATGACGCGGATCTCCGGAGGCGGATGGGTGAGGCCGGGAGGCGCAGGGCGGTGGAACACTTCGACTACCGGCTCGTGGCGCGGCGCCTGGTGGAGATCCTCGGGTAGGGACAGAACTGCAACACGTCGAGGCGGTGGTGACATGGACGCTTCACTTCAGGATGCCAAACGCGCCGCCCTGGACGTGCTCCTGCACAACGCCGCCGGTCCCTACGCGGGCCTCCCGCGCACGGCGGGCTGGGGCTACCCGGAACCCTACACCCGGGATCTCCTCATCTCATCCCTGGGCATCTTCGCCACCGGCCATGACACCCTCCTCCGCTCGTTGCGCCGGGTGCTGGAGACTCTGGCCCTGAACCAGAGCCCGCACGGCCAGATCGCGTCCCTGGTGCATGACCCGGAGGACCGGGGGGCCAGTGATACGACGCCGCTGTTCCTCCTGGTTCTGGGTCTGTTCCGGCGCTTCACGGGAGAGGCGGCCTTCCTGGAGGACGCCGGAGCGAGGGCCCTCTGCTGGATGGACTACCAGACCATCGATGACCGGGAACTGATCGGTCAGCAGCCCACCAGTGATTGGCGGGACGAACAGTGGGTCCTGGGCCATGGGCTCTACGTCAACGCCCTCGTCCACGGCTACCTGAAGGCCTTGGGCCTGCAGGACCGGGCGGACGCCCTGCGGATGGCCGCGAACCGGGAGGATGGCCGGGGGTTCGTCTGCGAGGGACAGCCCGCCTATGCCCTGTGGTTCTACAAGGTGCTGCGGGACACCCGATGCGATGTGCTCGGCAACAGCCTCGCCATCCTGACCGGGCTGGCCGATCCCCGGCGAGCCCGCGACCTGGTGGCCTGGATCGAAGCCCACTGCGCCGAGCTGCATTCCAGGGGCGAACTCGCCCTGGATCTGCCCCCCTGTCTCTTCCCCTTCGTGCAGCCCACGGAGCGCGATTGGCAGCCCCGCTACGAGCGCTACAACCGCCCGGGGCACTACCACAACGGCGGAGTGTGGCCCTTCGTCTGCGGCTTCTATGTCGCGGCCCTCGTCGCGGCCGGCGAGCTGCCCCTGGCGAAGGCGAAGCTGCGCGCGCTCACGGCGCTCGTGCGACCCGCGCGGAAAGCGCCGCCGACGCCGCCCGGGGCCTTCGGCTTCAACGAATGGTTCCGGGCGCAGGATGGCCTTCCCGCTGGCGAGGATTGGCAGACATGGTCCGCGTCCATGTACCTCTACGCGGCGGCCTGTGTGGAGTCGGGGAAGGCCCTGTTCTTCTGAGAGTCAGTCCCAGGCTGGAATCAAGCCTGGTCGCGCATGGCGGTGAACAGTCCCTCCAGGGGGACACAGGCGATGGCGGAGGCGCGGTCGCTCATGGCGTAGGGAAGGATGAGCTCCCCGCCATGGACGAGGGATCCGCAGCTGTAGACGACGTTGGGCACGTAGCCCTCTCTTCCGGTGCCCTCCGGAACCAGCAGAGGTTCACGCAGGCGGCCGATGACCTTCGTCGGATCCTGCAGGTCCAGCAGGGCCGCACCGATGCAGTACTTGCGCATGGGGCCGACGCCGTGGGTGATCACCAGCCAGCCGGCTTCCGTCTCGATGGGGGATCCGCAATTCCCGATCTTCACGGATTCCCACATCTCCGCGGGGCGGAGGAGCACTTTCAGGTCGCCCCAGTAGTGGGGATTGTCCGAGAACATGATGAAGAGGTTCTCGTCGTCCTGCCTTGAAAGCATCGCGTAACACCCGTCGATCCGCCGGGGGAAGAGGGCCATGCCCTTGTTCTGGACCGCCGAGCCGTTGAGGGTGAGCACGCGGAAGTGGAGGAAGTCCTGCGTCTCGATGAGCTGAGGCAGGATGACGTGGCCATCGTAGGCCGTGTAGGTGGCGTAGTACATCGTCGTTCCATCGTCTTCCGTGAAACGCACGAAGCGGGCGTCCTCGATGCCGTTGCTCTCGTTCGCCGAGACCGGGAAGATGGCGCGCTCGCTCATGGCGAGGCTCGGCGGGAAATTCATCTCGTAGTTGGAGTCGGCGAGCCACTTGATGCCATGGAGCGTGCTCTTGAGCTCCTGCGTGACGGGGGGCGCCTCGCGCCGGATGCGATGCATGCTCTGGTTCAGGTCACTGCGGGAGAAAGTGTCCCCGAGCGGTTCCATCACGGTGGCCGTGTAGCTGTTATCGAAGCCCATCTCGTGAAGCTTGACGATGAACGGCACCTTCTTGTAGGTGGGGTTCGGGTCGATCTCGGGAACGGTGACGTAGCGGGAGGCCGGGTCCAGCCGGATGCCGCCGTCGGAGGCGATGAGGCCGGTGCGGAACTCGATGGAGGAGATGTGCCCTTCACCGGTGGCGCGCAGGCTCAAAATAAACCGCAGGGCGCCCTCGGAGACGCCCTCCTGGTCCGGATGGGGGACCATGGAGGGGTTGAAGAGCGCCGCGGATTCCAGCGCGTACTCCCCGGAAAAGAGGGCCCCGATGAGGAGCTTGCGGGCGCGGGACAGGGGTCGCTGCGTGAAGACCTGGGGGGCCACCCGTTCGAAATTCGCGAGCAGGGCGGATTCGATGTCGAGGTGCCTGGCGTCGAATTCCTTGAACATGGCGTCCAGGCCGAGGGTGGTGTCCTCCTCGCTCAGGGCGAGGGCACGGCCGATGATCGTCGTGACGCGGTGGGCGTGGGCCGGGATGAAGGGCCGGATGAGGACTCGGGCGCTCTCGGGGACGAGGGTGATGTCCTGGTGGCGGATCGTGATGGGAGTCATAGGACCCTGTCCGTTGAAGAGGCGATGGCGTTGTCGGCGAAACTCATCTCGGCCAGGGAGAGGTGGAAGGCCAGGGTCGACTCGGCACCCTGGTTCTCGCTGATCCGGTCGTGATGCAGCCCGTCACTGCAGCCTCCGCTGCTGGAATCGTAGAGGGGCAGGCCGAGGTCGTTGCGGCCGAGAAACCACTCGAAGGCCCGCTTGGCCTCCCGGGACCAGGCCGCGTCCTGGGTGACACGGAAGGCCTCGAGGCAGGCCGAGACCATCGCCTGGGCCTCCACAGGCTGCTGGTCGAAGTAGGCATGGGCCCCGTCCCGCTCGTAGAAGCCGTTGCTGCCGATGGGGCGGAAATGGCCTGGCTGCGTCTTCTGGACGGAGGCCAGCCAGCCCAGGGACTTGAGCCCGATCTCCAGGGCCTCGGGGTGGGGCATCCCCTGGCCGCTGAGGATGAGGGCCTGGCAGAGGCGGGCGTTGTCGTAGGTGGCGCTCGGCTCGAACCAGGGCCAATTGTCGGTCGCGCAGTTCTTCCACAACTGGATGAGCTTCTGCGTCAGCCGTTCGCGCATCCCCTCCACTTCGGGGTGCCCGGGGAAGCGGCGGAGATACTCGTGGATCCCCAGGAGCGAGAAGGCCCAGGCCCTCGGCGAGGAGAAGGACTCGGTCACGGGCAGACCACGTTCGAAGAGCTGGGCGGACAGCCTCCGGTGGCCATCGTTGCGGGAGCGGCCCGCGCCTGTTCCGACGGCCCAGAGCGCCCGCGCATGGCTGTCCTCGCTGCCCGAATGCTCCAGCCATTGCCGTCCGTGGCTCATGAAGTTGCGGAATCGCCCCGTTTCCGGGTTCATGGCCGCAGCCAGAAATGCGAGGTAGCTCGTGGCCAGGCGGTCCGGAGTCTCTGGCGAGGGCCCGTCGCCGAGTTCCTCCAGCAGGTTGCACAGGATGAAGGCGCGGGCGTTGTCGTCGGTGCAATAGCCTTCGTGGAAGTTCGGCACGTTGAACGTGGCGTGCTGGAGGATCCCAGTGCCGTCGCTCATGCGCTTGACGTGGTCGAGCCGGAGCGGAGGCAGGTCGTAAGGCCGACTGGCGAGGGTCCAGCCCGCGAAGGCAGAGCGGGGTGCTGCCCGGCGCTCAGTGCGGGTCCGCTGGAAGGACTCGAGGAAACGCTGGCCCACGGCTGGCCAGATCATCTCCCGCCCGAGCTGGTAGGCCGTCTCGCGGGTCTCCTGCAGGCGGTCCGGGGCATCGAGGTATGCGCACACTCCCTCGGCGATGGCGTGCGGATCGCGGAAGGGCACCAGGATGCCCCGCCCGTCGGCGAGCAGCTCCTGCGCGTGCCAGTAAGGTGTGGAGACCACCGCCTTGCCTGCTCCGAAGACATAGGCCAGGGTGCCCGACGTGATCTGGGCCGCGTTGAGGTACGGGGTGAGATAGATGTCCGTCGCGCCGATGAACTCCTTCAGGTCGTCCAGCGAGACGAAGCGGTTGTAGAAGATCACATGATCCTTCACCCCGCGATCCTCGGCCAGCCGCTCCAGGCCCAGGCGATAGTTCTCGCCATCCCGGGCGAGGAGGTGGGGGTGGGTGGCGCCCAGCACGAGGTAGACCACGTTCGGATGCCGCTTCACGATCTCCGGCAGGGCCTCGATGGCGTACTCGATCCCCTTGCCCGGGCCGAGCAGCCCGAAGGTGAGCAGCACCCTCCGTCCCTCCGTGCCGAACTGCGCCTTGTAGAAGCTCGAATCGATGAAGGGCATGTCCGGGATGCCGTGGGGAATGATGTCCACCTTGTTCTCCGAGACCCCATAGATCTCCTGCAGGATCTCGGCCCCCTTGCGGGCCATCACCACCAGCCGGGCGCTCCGATGGATCAGCTCCTCCATCACCCTCCGCTGGTCGGAGTTCGGCTCGCGCAGCACCGTGTGCAGCGTGGTCACCACCGGCATGCGGACTTCCTTGAGCAGGGCCAGGAGGTGGCTTCCGGCCGGCCCGCCGTAGATGCCGAATTCGTGCTGGACGCACAGCACATCCGCGTTGTTGAAATTCAGGAAGTCCGCCGCGCGCCGGTAGGAGTCCAGCTCCTTCTCGTCGAGCTCGAAGCGCACGCGCGGGGGGTATTCGTAGTCCTCGGCGCGGTCATTCACGGCACCGGCGTAGCACTCGGAGGCAGGCGCTGCGGCGGCCACGGCTTCGCAGAGATCGTGCGTGAAGGTGGCGATGCCGCAGAGCCTCGGCAGGTACCCGCCCAGGAATGCGATGCGGTTCGGCAGAGTGGAGTCCATCGAGAGGTTCCCCTCATTCCGTGCGCCTTAGTACAACGCGCCCAGTTGTCAGAAACAGATTACCACCCACCGGGATGCCGGGTGGGTCCGATCCCTGGAAGAAGCCGGCCTAGCCGGGCGGTTCATTCCGGGCCGAGAATTCCCGCCACGGCGGCGTAGGGATCCAGATGTCCCCCGGCGATGGCCTGCACGGCCGCCTCGATCCGGTCGGGGCCGGCCTGGGCCTTGGCCCTGCGCAGGGCCACCTCGGCCAGCAGGGACTCGAAGCGCAGGCGGGCCCGTTCCCGGGCCTTGCGGGCCAGGCCCCCGTGGGCCCGGAGCCAGAGGCCATGTGCCCGGATGGCCTCCAGGAGTGCGATGACGCCCTCGCCCTGGGAGGCGACTGTCCGGAGCACCGGCGGGTCCCAGGCCCGTGCGGGGGAGAGGGACTTCATGGCCTCGATCTCCCGCTCCACCTGCTCCGTGCCCTCGCGGTCCGCCTTGTTGATCACGAAGAGGTCGGCCACCTCCATGATGCCGGCCTTGATGGCCTGGATCTCGTCGCCCATGCCGGGCACCAGCACCACGCAGCAGGTCTGGACGCAGCTCACCACGTCGACCTCGTCCTGCCCGACCCCCACGGTCTCGACCAGGATGGTGTCGTAGCCCGCGGCGTCCAGGAGGTCGATGGCGTCCTGGGTGGCTCGGGCCAGGCCGCCCAGTGCGCCGCGGGTGGCCATGCTGCGGATGAAGATGCCCGGATCCGCCGCAATCCGCTGCATCCGGATCCGGTCGCCCAGGATGGCGCCGCCGCTGAAGGGAGAGGTGGGGTCCACCGCCAGGATGCCGACCTTCCTCCCCTCGGCCCGCAGAGCCCGTGCCAGCTGGTCCGTGAGGGTGCTCTTGCCGGCGCCGGGCGAGCCGGTCAGGCCCACGACCGTGGCCCGGCCCAGATGGGGCCAGAGGGCCGCCATGAGGGAGCGGGCCTCCGGGTGTCCGTTCTCCATCCAGGAGATGGCCCGGGCCAGGGCCCGCGGGTGGCCTCGGCGCAGGGGCTCCAGCAGCTGGTCGGCGGTGTCCATGTCCCCAGCATGGCAGGGGCCCTCCCGGGTGGGGAGCGTGACACCGGCGTGACGAGAGCGGCCGTGCGGGGACCAGAACTCGCAGGGGCGGCTCCGATGGGGTACCCTGGAGGTTCGGCCCCGGGCCGATGTGGAACCCCAAACGATGATCCGAAGGCCTTCTCCGTTGCCTGATCCGGTCCCCGGGGACCCCGCACCCGCCGAAGGTGCCGCTCCGGCGGCGTCTCAACCCGGAGTCCGCCTCATCAAGCGCACCCCCGTGGCGCCGCCGGAACCCGAGGCCCCCCGCGAGAAGATCTGCGCCGAGTGCGGCATGCGTTTCCGGATCGAGGGCGGGAAGAAGTTCTACCTCTGCCCGGACTGCTACCGGCGCTCCTTCGTCTACCGGCGGGGCGGGAAGGACACGGCCCGGATCCTCACCCACATCACCTGTGCGAAGTGCGGAGCCCAGGAATACCTGCCCTTCGTGCCCGAGGATCCGGCCAAGGCCCTGTGCCGCGCCTGCTTCGCGACCGAACGGCCGGAACCAAAGCGCCCCTCCAAGCATCCCCGTCGCTGAGTACCGGAGTCTCCATGCGTCTGCAGTCCATTCCCCTCCTCCTCGTGGCCGGTCTGGCGATGGCCCAGGGCCCCGCCAGGGTCGCCGCCTCCGCCCAGAGCGCGGGGGCCGCCCGGCAGGCCTTCATCCAGGTGTTGGACGCGGTGGATACCGGCTGGTTCGGCCAGCCCTACCAGGGCATCACCTCCGTGCAGGTCCAAGGCACCCTGGGCATCACCCTCAGCAGCGCGGCGGTGAACCGCAAGGTGGACCAGCTGAGCCAGGGCCAGGTCAAGGCCGACAGCAAGGGTGGCCAAGCCAACCTGCGCATCAAGGGCACCTACTTCGCCAACGGCGACTTCCGCACCGACTTGGCGGGGGACTTCGGCCAAATCCTGTACGCCCGGCGGGGTGACCGGGGCTTCATCTACAGCAAGGAACAGAACGCCTACACCACCCGGGTGGACCTGCCCCCCTCGGACGCGCCGGTGACCTACATGGCCTGGTTCCGGCAGACCCTGAACGACATCAAGGCCGTCTACCTGGATGCCACCACCTTCAAGCCCAGTCTCGGGCCCGAGGATTCCATCGGGGGGCGTGCCCTCCAGCGCATCATTTTCAACGCCCCAACGCAGCCCTGGGATTCCAAGCGGCGCGAGCAGAGCCTGGCCCAGAGCCTGGGCTTCTGGAAGCGGGGGCACCTGGAGGTCCTGGTGGACAAGGCCTCCCACCTGCCCCAGCGGATGGACTTCCGCAACGACGAGCAGGGTGTCCAGACCCGCATGGACTTCAGCTACGGCCAGGGCAACCACCTCCAGGCAGTGAACATCGCCAACACCAGCCGCGGCTTCGAGGGCCCGGGCTGGCTCCGCATCGGCTACGGCCCGGACGGTCAGATGAGCCACGTCGCCGGCGAGCTCAGCAGCCAGGACAAGCGGGTGTCCTTCGCCCTGGACCTGACCTGGTCCCGCGCCCTCACGGCCAATGCCGTGGCGGCCCTGCCCCCGGCCGGGGCCACCAAGCGGGGACGGGAGGAACTGGAGACCCAGCTGATGATCGGCCTTGCGGGCCAGATCTTCGACCTCCAGCGTCACGGCCTGAACCTGCGCAGCGTGGCGGTGGGCGCCAAGTAGTCACCCCTCCAGGTCGAGGTGGGGCCGCTCAGGCGCGACGGCCTCGTGGGGGTGGAGCAGTTCCCCATGTTCGCCGTAGGTCTCCGGCGGGGCCCCGTCCGGGACGGGTTCCGTCCCGGGCCCGGCAGGCTCCTCCTCCGGACCCTCCCCGCCTTCCCGGTGCTCCCGGTACCGCTGCCAGGCCGCAAGGAGCCGCTGCCCCGCCGGGGGCACCACGCCCGGCGGGAGCCGGATGGCGCCGACCCGCTGGCTGCGCAGGACCGAGGCCACCCGGGTCACGGGGTCCACGCGCGGGATGGGCAGATCATCGAAGGGCGCCATGCGAGACCTCCCTGTCCCGGCCGGCCGTCCCCACCCTCATCGGCATCCGCCCCCTTCCACCCAACCCATGGGGCCCTTGAGGTATCCTGAACTCACGTCGGAGCGTGGCGCAGCCTGGTAGCGCATCTGCTTTGGGAGCAGAGGGTCGCGAGTTCGAATCTCGCCGCTCCGACCAGATCCGGTAGAGGATACGGGCGTTTGCGTGGTGAACGCGGGTTGTCCGAAGAACCGCACTTCGCGGTAAAGTGCTGATTCCATGATAGCGCCGACGGTCCCGGTTATCACCCGGTTATCAGTAACCGTGCAGCCGTAGATCACCGTCCCTTCTAGCTCTGGCACCCCCTAACGAAGCCCAGGGCAGGGGTTCGCCGGAGCGTGGTCAGCGAAGCCGGAAGGACCGGGGTGGTCCACCTTGATTCCGGATTCCGTCACCTAGGGACCCCGGGCGGGGTTTTCCTGGCTTGTCGGCTTCGGGTCGCCAGAGGCTACGGGTGGTCGACCTACTAACTGGGGTTCTGACCAGAGACGGGTTCGGGCTTTACCAGGAGGGGGGGATAGGCGGGGGTCTGGTTGTCTGGCGAGAACGGACCCGGTGGCGACCATCGAGTAACCTTCAAGCATCCCTTCCTCAGCAGATGATGGGTCCTCGGAGGAGTCACGTGGACATGACGGATATGGTCCAGTTTGCCCGGACGAGACTCCAGCCAATCTCTGACGGCACCGAGTCGCCCGCCTACCGCTGTTCTGCGTTCCTAACGGATGGAACCTACCTGCCTTGTGTGCTTCTCGCCTCAGCAGACGCCTACGCGCAGCTTGCCCTCCGCAGGTTTGATGAGACACGGAAGGATGCCCGCTTACCCAGGCTGCTCGGTGGAAAGCGTCGGTTCGGTCCTGGAATGAAGTATCCCGACATCGTGCGGACCTTCGCCACGAGGGGAAACCGGGTGAATCACTACGACATCGACCGCCTGGAGGAGAGCCCGTTTGCCATCAGCGCAGAACGGCTTTCGGAAATCAGGGGCGAAACTCGGATGGGGTGGACCCAGTTCACGGTTGAGATGAACGATGGCTCCCAACACTTCTTCGGGACGACCTGGATCAGGGAATTCTTCCACATGCCCGAGGGCTACACCGCGAAGGATATCGTCAAGATTCACCCGCACCCGATGCTCGCCCCCATGCCCGAGGGCACCATCTATCGGGAGCGTCCGTTCTTCACCTGCTACATCGATGGACTTGGGGCTTGAAGGCGAAGTAATGCCCGCTCTTGATGGTGGGACAACGTCACCAGAGCCAATCGCCGAGGTAGCCCTGTAGCCCTCTTACATGCCCCATCCAGTGCGGCATGAGTGTTTGGAGGTGGAACAGGGCATCGTCATGACTGGTGTGTTCCCATCGCCATAGGAAAGCCCCAAGGTCGCCTTGGATGTCTGCAAGGTCATCCAGGGCATCACCGTACTCGACCTCCGCCTCCCCCTTGTCTGATTTGACCTTGGAGACGGTGTGATACCAGCCGAATCCTGGGAAGCCTGCTTCTAGGGCAGCCCTTGTCGCGGCGTAATCGATGGCAGGCGGGTCGGGATGGTCTCGATCATCGAAGGAGTAGCTTATCTCGTGCCGGACCCATGCGAGGCGATCCAGGTGCCTCTCCAGGTCCAAGCCTCGCTCTATCGCCTCCACCGGCGGGTTCTTCAAGAACTGAACGAAGGCGTGGATCGAGGTGTGGGGTTCCACAGGGCTCCAGCAGAGACGGGTTCAGGCTTTACCAGATGGTGTGTATCTCATAGGAAGGACGCGTGGGCGCACTTAAGAGGCTGTGTTACTCCCCGGTGTCCTCTCCTCTGGTCGTTGTTAGACGATCCCCAACAGCAGGGCGCATCAATTGAGCCATGCCGATGCCCTTCTCGCCCTTCTCGCTTAGGCGCGGGTTAGGGCAGCCGGTTGGTGTCGTGTTAACTGACGACCCTCCAGTTATCTCCCAGGCTCTTGATTCGCTCGATCTGCGCCTCGTTCGCGGCGACAGTTTCCAGTAGCTTGGCGTTGGTTTCTTGCAACTTGCTGTCATAAGCAATGTAGTCAGGCTTTTGGGAAAGCCGGATCACCTCCATGATGCTTTCGTTGCAAGCCTCAAGTCGCCTTATTGCCGCTTGCCGTGATGCCAGGTTTGAGTTGCTGTCCATAATGACCCTCCTCACAATATAATAAATGCCTTAATGACTATGTCAATAATTCGCTGTCCATGGAAATGCGATTCACACGATTAGCCGTAAACATAGAACCGCCCCCGAGCCGTGGCAACTTCTACTGGTAGTCCATGAGTGGGGCGGTGCCTAGGTGCGGGGGTGTGTCCCAGTGTTCCTGTGGCAGAGAGTGCAAGCCGTGGAACATGCATTCTTGCGGGAATAGTTCCACGCCTAACGCTGGGTCTTCCTAGACCCAAAATAGGAGTTCAACCTCTTAAATATCAACAGGGCTGGGGTCTCATCTGGAGCCTGAAGCGCCGCTTCTGGGATGCTCTGACACAGATAGAAACCCTTGTGGGTCAAGGCATAGCCGTCATTTTGGTTGAGACAGCCCCTGCCACTCCTGAGAGCAGACGGTCGCTCCTTCTGGTGCAGAGGCGGGTTCGGCACGGCGGGTGGTAGTAGATAGGGTCAGAGGGCGTGTTGCTCCTGACGAGTCCTTAAACCACCTGTCAGGAGAACCCATGACGAACGAACCGACCCGCCGTAACCCGAACCGGGGTAGCCGCCCTGCCCGCCGCCCGAACCCCTACCAGGGCGTTCCCATGCCCCTCCCGGTGGAGGGGTGGAACCTTCGCGCTGCTGACATCTTCCGTGCCGCGCCCCTGGCGTCGTGCCTGTCCAGGAACGCCCGGTGGTTGCAGGCGCGTCCCCGTACCTCTGAGGACATCGAGGCGACCCTGTTCCCCGAATACACCCTGGGCGGCATGGACCATGACGAGGTTCGTGCCCAGTTGAACAGCGCCCTCTTCGATGCCGGGTATGAGCCCGACGACGAGGCGTCCAGCAACCCCACCTGGTTCTGGACTGAAGGCAACTGACCGCTGGGGCGGGGTGCCTCCGTGCCTGCTCTTCGTGAGAGGTGCGGGTGCGCCCCGCCGCCCTGGAGACTGTGTATGACCGCTGGATACGATTCCCACTTCCGACGCTACGACCGCATCTACCAAGCCTTCCTGGAGGGGGGTGTGCCCCTGGCGGGGCTGCTTGAGGGCACCAAGCAACTCTTCCACAACAGCGCCCCGGAAAGCCTCCTGCTCGACCTCCGCTACTTGGAAGCCGCCATGGACGCTGGGGCGAATGTGGGTGCCATCACCCACCAGAAGGACCTTCCCGGCATCAACCCGCTAGGGTTCTGGGACCTGGATATTGACGGTCCCGACCACGGACTGGACCTGTCCCAGTTCACTTTCCGGGTGCGGCGGCAGGGTGAGACAGTCCGCGCCCACTACTGGGCACGCCAACCTGACCCCTCGGTGCCCCTGGAAGCCTCATACAAGGGCAAGGACTACGACCTCGCCACCTGGAACACGGTCATGCCGGGTTCGGTGCATGAGAGCGGCACCGTCTACGAACTTGAATACCTGGAGGGCGGGGAGTGGGTGCCCTGGGATGGGGAGACATTCACCTTGGACATGCTCCCCGTGGTGGACCCGGAAGCGTATCGGGCACAGGAGAACCTGCGGGTGCCCACGACTCCCGGTAAGGTCCAACCCCTTCGCACCAAAACCAAGAATGCGAAGAAGCTGGTGGTGTGGGTTGCTGCCACAGGCAGCGAGGCGACGCGGATCAAGATGGCGAGGAACTACCTCCGCTACTACGCCTGGAAGTCCGTGTCGGGGAAGAACGGGCATGACACCCTCATGGTCGCCGTGACGAACCTGCGCCTCTTCCATCGCCTGGAGCGGACCCTGGCGCTGAAGTTGATCCATGAGCACTTCAACCCGCGCTGTGTGGACCTCAACGGGAACCCTTGTCCCTGGTCGGATGCCGAGATCGCCCACAAGTGGGAGCAGGCGGGGAAGCCCGGTGCCTACCCCACGCGCGGCGTGAACAATCCCAAGGCACGGGCAAAGGAAGCGCGGATCATGCTGGAGGGCGAGGTGGCGGAGTTCCTGGCGAAGTTCACCCAGGAGGGCGGCAAGGCAAACCCCACAGACCTGCGCCTCGCCTTCATCGCTCAACGCGGCGGGGAGGTCGTGGACGAGACGCGATTCGGTCGTGCCGTGTCCAAGGTGATGGGTATCCGCACTACCACGCCAAATGGCAAGCGGGTCTACCAGGGCTTCTCGCTGACGGAGGCGGGTCTGGGCTTAACCAGAGGCATCGGGAAGGCTGCTTAGTGCTGAAACAGGTACCGAGAATTGCTTGCGAAGGTCTTGAGGGGTAAACACCGTTTGAATGTGGGGGGAATCCGCGAGTGATACGAGGGCGTCTATCCAGCAGGTAATAGAAGCGAAGCGCCTTTTGTAGAACTCCACCACTATTGCGCTGCCAGTTTCCCGCTCGTATTGCTGGAGACACCATGCAAGTTGCTCAAGCTCATTCACTATTGCGATCATTTCAGTTTGGACCGCCTCCTTTCCGGTGTTAATGACGGGTTTCGAGGACTCGCTAATCTTGGGGTCAGTCGCAGTTGAAATAGCTGCAATGCCTATTGCTGAAATAATAGAGTATACAGTGATTGGGGCGTTTTTAAGGGCTTGATGATCGATGTGCTGATTCGGTGGTTGCGCAAGCAACCCATCGATACGATCTGCAACCGTCGCAAGCACACTTTGAATCTCCTCTAACCTTGCTTGCTTCCTGGCAGAGTCCAACTGTTCGGCTTGCAGGTTTACGGTTAGAAGGACCCCCACGAATGCGAGGAAGGCGAAGAGAGGTCCTAGAACACCCGCCGTGTAGTTGCCGAAGTTTGCCCAGGCAGTGTCGTACTTCGACAGGTGGAATCCCGTGCGTGGTCCAAAGGTTAGGAAGTACGCTCCGATCGCTAGCACCGCGAGGACAAGCGCCGCAATAAGCAGCCGGATGGCAAGCCATCGGGTGCGAGGGGACAGGGGGTTGTCCATGGGGTTTGCCGCCTTCATAGGTGTTGGTTCGTTATCGGTGAATGCCTCGGCACACGCTACTCCACAGCGCCTGCCGAGGCAAAGTCATCACGCTATTTCGTTGCCAAGGAACCAATTCAGATGCCCCGCGAGGCAGTCTGGGGACTCAGGCGGGGCATCCCCACCACCCGAATCCTGGAAGGCGTGTGAAGTCCCTACACCGCAGCGGTGGGGGCGTCCTTCTCGACCGAGAACCCGAGCCGTTGACTCATGGCGTCCTGCGCCCGCCGCTTGTTCTCCAGGGACTGCTCGACATAGATCATGGTCGTCTGGATGCAGCGGTGCCCTAGCATCCCCTGGATCTCCGTGATGGGCGTTCCGAACTCGGCGTGGAGAGAGGCGAAGGTGGCGCGGAGTCTATGCGCACTCACACGACCAAGCCCCAGTTTCCTTGTCGCCCGTGCCAGGGGTTTCCGCAGGAAGGCGGGGCGATGCGGATTGCCATCCTCGGCGGGAAACACCCAGGGGCTCAAGGCACGGGGCATCCGATTGATGGACTCCCACAACCACTGCGGCACGGGCAGGGTTCGGGAGGTCTTCGTCTTCGACTTCCCGACACAGTAGGTTCGTTGCCCCGGGTCGAACCACTCCCAGCGCATGCCCAGCACCTCCGATTCCCGCAACCCCAGCCCGATGATGATTCGCACCATGACGGACACATGGGGGTTCCGGCTGCAGTCGATCTCCGCCAGGTAATCCGTCAGGGCAGCGGCGGGGACCGTGGGGCGGGGCTTCTGCTGGACCTTGATCTGCTTCAACTGGAAGGGGCGGGACTCCAGGTATCCGAGCTTGATGGCGAATCCCCAGAGCAGGCAGACGGTGCGGACCATCAGGTTGGCAGTCACCGGGGACCGTCCAGCGTCCAGAATCCCCTGGCGGGCATCAAGCATGTCCTGGGTGTTGACCGCATTGATGCGCCGATCCCCGAGGGAGGGCAGTACCCAGAGGCGCATGCAGCCTTCGACACTGACGAGGTGCTTGGTGCTGAAGACGGTGCGGTGGGTCTCCAACCATTGCGCCAGCAGTTCCCGAACCGTGGGCATGCGGTGGAAGAGTCCCCGCAGGGACAAGGCAACCTCGCGCCGCTTGTCCGCCAGGATCTTCTCGGCGGTCGCGTGGTCCGTGACATGGGTACTGCCCCGGAAGACCTTGCCCTCCACCTTGAAGCAGTAGTGCCAATACCTCCCGACACGACCGAGACCGTTCCTGAACTTCGCCATGACCTTCTCCCTGGTTAGGGCGAAGGGCGATTCTTTGGAGTTCCACATGCCTCGCAGGCATCCCGGAAGGTTGTCCGGTTATCACCGGGTTATCAGTCAGGGGTGGTCGGTATCCTGAACTCACGTCGGAGCGTGGCGCAGCCTGGTAGCGCATCTGCTTTGGGAGCAGAGGGTCGCGAGTTCGAATCTCGCCGCTCCGACCAACGGGTTCCACTGGGCGCTTTACGGCGAGATTCGGACTCGCCCCGGCCACGCAGGCGTGGCCAGGATCCAGCGTCGAGTGGGATCGCGGAGGCCCCCCTCAGAACCTCCGCCCGATCCCCAGCCAGACGCTGGGCCCGGTGGAGTCGGTGTCGGCGGTGACGGTGGGGGCCGGGGCCAGGGTTCCCGTGGCGGGCGCGGAATGCTTCAGGCGGGCCCAGGCGTAGCTGGCGCCCAGTTCGGCGTACCAGGTTCGCCGCTCCGTGAGATACACGTCGAGGCCGAGGCCCAGGGTGTACATGGGGAACCAGCCGTCGTTGTCCACCTGCAGCCCCTCGTTCAGGAAGGCGTTCCGGAGCGTGAGCCGGGTGGTGTCCTTCTCGTAGGCCAGGCCCGCAGCCGCGATGAGGAAGGGGACCCACCGGCCCTCGCCGCCCAGGGGGCGGAACTGGGCCACCGCGAGCAGGTCGGCGTAGGTGCTGTACTTCTGCTCGAAGGCGAGCGCCGCCGGCCCCGCGAGGGTATCGACGGTCTCAGTGCCGTGGATCCGGCCGGAGGAGTAGTCGAACTCGAGGCCCGCCTTCCACTGGGGCGCGAGCTCCCGGAACAGATGGGCGCCCAGGCTCAGGTTGGCAACGTCGTCCCAGGTCTGGAAGTGGGAGCCGAAGGTCCCGTTGATGTCCTGCGTGATCTGGCGATTCGTCTCGGTCTGCTTGGGCCAGCTCTGCTGGAGGTAGACCGTGGCGGACCAGGGCGCGGGCACGCCCTGGCTCGCGGCGGGCAGGGCGGCCAGGATGCAGGCCAGGGCAAGAGGACGGGCAGCGTCGCGCTTCATGGGAGCCCCTGGGGAAGATGCCCATGGATAGACCCGCGCCGTCCCGCTGTCAACGGATACTCGACCTTTGGATCGGGTTTTCGGTGCCGGGTCGCCTGGGGGCCCTGGTCCCATCCTTG
>Ga0208789_1000785_pt1 | contig 24242 bp, 15 predicted proteins | sample Methanotroph_Enr_FD_187368 | JGI IMG/M metagenome (GOLD analysis project Ga0208789, IMG submission 187368) | Enriched soil microbial communities from Old Woman Creek wetland in Ohio, USA - Methanotroph_Enrichment_5 (SPAdes) (version 2) | ecosystem: Environmental > Terrestrial > Soil > Wetlands...
AGGTAATACAACTGTCAGAAATGATTGAAGCTGTAAAGGGGATCGCAAATGCAGTGCAAGTACCGGTAACTGTTGATATTGAAGCCGGATACGGAAACAATGTGGATGAAATAATTGATTCGGTTAAAAAAATCATTGACACAGGAATTGTTGGAATAAACATCGAAGACAGCATCGACTTGAGTCCGATATTAATTGACGAGATGGAATTTTGCGAAAGAATATCAGCTATCCGCGCATTATCAGATTCGCTGGGCTTTCATTTAGTAATTAATGCAAGGACTGATTCATTTTATACTTCGTCAGGTTCGTTACGGGAAAAATTATCGGAATCCATCAGGCGTGGCAATAAATACCGGGAAGCAGGTGCAGACTGCATATTTATTCAGCCTGTATGGGAAAAAGAAACGATTTCAACACTGGTTAAGGAAATTAATGCCCCAATTAATATTCTTTCAAACCCAGGAATTGGGTCGGGATTACCTCCATCTGTTCGTGAACTGCAGGATTTAGGCGTTGCCCGTTTAAGCCTGGGTTCAAGTTTGATGAAAGCTACTTTAGCTTTAATTAAAAAAGTTGCTGACGAACTATCAGAAAAAGGAACTTACACTGTTTTATCAGATACAATGACACCCCGTCCCGAAGCGGCATTAGCCTACAAAATGGCAACAGGATTAAATAAATGAAGAACAGCCACTAACATGTTTATAGTTAATAAGGGTTTCTGTAGGCTGCAAAGCCGAATAGCCCGCATAAAATTCGTTGTATCCTGACAGGTGAACAGCCCGCAATCCTTTACAAACCAACTGTTCACCATCACCTCTGCCAGGCAAACATACCTTTGCGCCTCAATCCGTGATTGAATTTATTAATGGGCGCCTGCGCATATTACTGGTCATCCAATGGTAAACGTTGTTGTTTAACCGGTTGTGAATCCGAATACCGGCAGTTCTTTTCGGCCGCATCTGATGAAGAAGTTTATCTGTAGACAGGTAATCCCTACCCTTGTTAATCTTTAAATTGTTATCCTTTTCAGCCTGGTACTCCCGGGCTTTTTTGTGCATTTCCCCATCCTTTTTCCTGCAAATTTCACTAACATATCGTTTTATTTTGTATATTTAGTCGGTTGAAATGTATCATTTTCAGTTTATTGTTCTGAAAGAACTTCCTCCATTACTGCAAAAGTAAAAGTATGATAAATCATAAAAACCGATATGCTATGAAACAACATGTAAACATACTATTCATATTCATTTTACCATTGTTCTTAAATCCTTTAATGAGCGTATCACAAACTGGATCTTTAAAAGACATTGATGGGAATGTTTATAAAACAGTGAAGATCGGTACACAAATATGGATGGCAGAGAACCTGAGAACAACAAAATATATTGATGGAGCTAGTATACCTAAAGTAGTAGATACCTCTGCATGGAAGAATCTAACCAAACCGGCTTATTGTTGGTATAACAACGATGCGCCTAAATATAAAAAGAGATGTGGTGCACTTTATAACGCTTATGTTTTAAATACTCACAAGTTATGTCCAACTGGATGGCATATCCCAAGTGATGCGGAATGGACAAAACTCATCAATTATTTAGGTACTCCCGATGATGCCGGTGGTAAAATGAAATCAACAGACTTAGCTTGGGAGGATCCTAATACTGGGGCTACCAATGAAAGTGGCTTTTCGGCTCTTCCTTCTGGAATCCGTGGTCTAAACGGAACTTTTCATAGTATTGATAGTACTGCTTATTTTTGGTCGTCTTCTGAAGGAGGATCATTCGCCGCCTATATCAGACATGTTGATTACAATAGTTCTGCATGCAAAAAAGGTATCAGTTTTTATAAACAAGTGGGCTTTTCTATTCGCTGTGTGAAGGATTAGTTTACCATTCTATCCGATCAATGTCTTTCCTCGTACATCCCGAGTCCTAAAACTCATGATTTTTTCATCTTCCCATCCTGCCATTTTTTTAAGCATCTTCCAGTTCACTCTCAACTCTGCCGGGCAAACATACCTTTGCGCTTCAATCCGTGATTGAATTTATTGATGGGCGTCTCCACATATTACTGGCTATCCAATGGTAAACGCTGTTGTATAGCCGGTGGTGAATCCGAATACGGGCAGTTCCTTTCGGCTGCAGCAGATGAAGCCGTCTACATAAGCAACGGCAATCTATTCGCCTGATAGTAATCTGATTGGCTTCTATCCTACCTGGTATTCCCGGGCTTCTTTATTCAAAATTTTGAAGTAATACTAATTACATTTTTAATATTTTTACCAAAAATTACATCTACCCTCTTATCAACATTTAATCCTGAACGATAATTCAATAGTGTTTTTCATCCTGCACTTCTAAATATAGGCAGCAATTTAAAAAATCAAAATGAGACACTTTATAATTTTCCTTTTTCTGTTATTGCCTGAATTTCTTCTTAGTCAGGATGATATGTCGTTATTTAACAATCAAATTGTACTTAATGAGGGTATTTATACATCACTTTCTGAAGTTTTAAATAATAGTCCAAAGTATTATGACTGCCAATTTGAGGCTAAAGTGGATTTTTGGTTTGGCAATACGTCTATTTATTATACTGACAAGTCAGGAACCAGACATGAACTTAATGATACGATTCTATTAGTCGTTGAGAACGGGAACAAATATGTGAAATATAAAAAGGGATTTTGTAAGTTAATTAAGGTCGGTGCTATTTCAACATTTATGATCGACCATACGATAAAGTATTCTAATGGTTATCAAAACACCCTGACTACTTTGTTATTTTGGGATATACAAACAGGTGTGATGGATATACTTAATGTTAAAAATATGGACGAAATTCTGAAAAGAGATAGCTATATCTATTCAATTTATTCTGGTGTGCCTGATTCAAAAAAAAAGAAGACCTTATACTCATATGTTTTGCAATATAACTCTCGTAATCCTATCTATATTAGAACTGATTAAGTTAGATTTTATTTTCCATTCCTTTAGACTTCCTACCTTCACCATCCTCTTCCTGTTTACCATCACCTCTGCCAGGCGAACATACCTTTGCGCTTCAATCCGTGATTGAATTTATTGATGGGCGCCTCTGCATATTGCTGGCCATCCAATGGTAAACGCTGTTGCTTAACCTGTGGTGAATCCGAATACCGGCAACCCTTTTGCTTATTGATCAAACTTCTCATTATTTAATCCGCTCGGTACTCCCAGGCTCTTTCGTACGATTACCTTTAAACAAATCACTATCTCTAAAATTATTTCTGCAACAATAGCAAACACATCTATTTATTTTGTATATTTATAAACTATAAAATCCTCTTTCATCAGACTAATACATTTCTGAAAATTGCTTTTCAACTGCTAATAATTAAGTATTACTCACAGTAATTTAATTCTTCTTTGACATCCGTTTTGGTTTTTAAAATGTTAAACTTAAATTCATTGGAAGATGTGATATGAAAACGTTGTTTCTTATTTTTATGATATTATTTTTATCGATATATGTTCGATCAGAGGATAGTGCATGTGACAATTCAGTTAAATCAGGTAATCTGACGGGAATAACCTGGAAAGCGGTTAATTATGGGAGTGCAAGGTGTTTTGTGGTTAATTCAAAAGGAATTGTTTTTGCCGGAACTTGGGGGATATTGCGATCAGAAGACAATGGGCTTCATTGGACGTTAATAAACCTTCCCAACATCTCATTTGAGGTAAATTCTATGGCAATCAATTCCAATGATGTCATCTTTGCAACCACCTTTGATGGCAAACTATATCGCTCAACAATCGATGGGTTAAACTGGACTCAGCTGTTCCCTAATTCCACGAATCTTTCTTTTCGTTGTGTTGATATTAATTCTTTAGATGAAATTTTTGTTGGAACTGAATCAGGTGTATTACGCTCTACTGACAATGGCAATAGTTTTCAAAATACTGTATGGGCAAGTTCAGTAGATAAACTTATTATTAACAACAATAACGATATCTTTATTTCATCAAATTACGTTTATCGTTCTATTGATAATGGTGACAATTGGATTAGAACTTCATCAGGTTTGAAAAATACAGGAGTTAATGCGTTTGCATTTAATTCATTGGGACATATTTTTGCCGGCACTGCGGCTGATAATGGAGGAGTATTTGTTTCCACAGATAATGGAGATAACTGGTCAACGACAAAATATTCATTTTATGATAATATGGACTCTGTGGTTACAGCTCTGGCTTGTAATTCAATAAATGACATTTTCATTGGAACTTTTAGTATGGGTATCATAAGTTTAGCAAATGATGGAACTACATTGAATGAAATTAACGTGGGTTTGCCGGCATATCACCCGGTGATAACTTCTTTTGCATTTACTTCGGATGGATATATTCTGGCAGGAACTTTAGAAAACATCTATCGAAGCGAACAGGTTGTTACAACAGGTATTAAGGACATTGATAATTTCCCGGCAACATGTTTGTTAGAACAAAACTATCCAAATCCTTTTTATGACAAAACCATGATTCAATATTCCATCTCCAAAAATGCACAAACGAAAATATCTGTATTTAATCAGGAAGGCCGCATAGTTAAAATACTTATCAATCAAATTCAATCACCTGGAAACTATACAATTTACTGGAATGCTTCTGATGCATTACCTGGTGTTTATAATTACAGGATCGAATCCGGTGAATATACAATTACTAAAAAAATGGTTTTATTGAAGTAAAAAAAATCTGTTTTTATCGACATGGTGAAAGAGGAGTTATCCAAACTAACTTGACAAAGAAGATCTTCCAATTTCTCAAACCTTAAGGTTTAGTTACAGCTATTTAAATTCCCAAGCTTATACGCTTTTGTAATGCATGCGCCCGCATTGCGTTAGCCCTGCTCAAATAAGGAGAGTAAAATACTATAAACTCCGCAAGTAAAAATCTGCTAAATGGATATTTAACCTTCACTCATTTCAAACGCACTTATTCCGGCGTTTATTTACTGTCAGTGCCTCATAAGATCTCTCACCCAAGCATGCAGTGCCCGTTGTCTCCATGTGCTTTTACCAATCACAGTATTTGCAGTAAGCTATTTCAATGAATTTAAAACCCTCTTTATACTTCCCAGGGATGTTCCCATGAAGGCTCCCAGCCTGGGTACTTATCATTTTTCAGGCTAAGCCATCGTTTTTGAGCAAAATCCGTGAGCATGGCAGCAATCACATCCGGGTTCATCTCTTCCAGGATACGCTGTCGGTACGAAATCCGCCTGTCTCCATCATGAATGCGATGGTAAGTATTCGATTCCAGGTAGACACTCATGGATTGCACCGGGTCAAATTGCCGCGTGTCAAAATTAGCCTGTACACAAAGAGAGGTGGGGATATTCTGATCCTCACTGGCAATAAAAAGTACAAGGTCATCCTCAAAATGGGCAACTGCTTTCAAATCTGCGACTAAAAGTGAAGGATCTCTCTTTTTCATAATTCCCTTGGTATTAACCAGAATAATTTGATGAGTGCTAATATACGAAATTCCCGGTAATTTTGCAAAAGGGAATATGACTCTCCCTGGAGCTGATTTGTAATCAGTACCTGTATTAGTTATATTTTTCTTATTAATTCTTTACTTAAATTCCACCCACAGGCAATGCCGGATGGCTTTATGCGCTTTTTCCCGTCATTGCCTGTCCCGCCAACGGCGGGAGTATTTGGAGAAAAAAGCAAATACGCCAAGGCACCAGGAAAAAGCAGACTTCGCCCACTTACCAGCTGCTGCAAACGCAAAGGTAACTTGCAATCCTGCCGGCACACTTTTAGCACGGGCTGGATGCTTGCTCTCGCACATTCTATATTACAGTGTCCTGCCTCGGTCATCCTCTTTCAAAATAATGCAATCCCCCATTTTCGTAAGCAGCTAAAATCTTCCCACGTTCCTTTTCGCTATACAAGCCGATTATAAGTGACGGGCAGCATTTCGGGGAATTAATTTACAAGCAGTATTTCATATGCGCAGCTCCCTCCTGTCAGTCATATGCGAAAGCCACCAGCGTATGGTATTTCTATTATACTATAAATAACAAAGGGTGATCATAAGACCACCCTTTATTAACCATTTTTCAAATTACAGAATACTCTTCAGTATTCGATAAACTTAAATTAAATTAAACTATGACTGACACAAATATAGTACAAGTTAGTCTTTTATCTATACTCTATAGTTATAAGTAATTAACAAGTTATGAACAGCTTGTGAAATTACAATTACACAATATGTTTCTTATAAATACCTACAATGCCACCCTGACAGTATTTATTCTCAGGCAATGCATTGCTTATTTTATGGGTATTGCCGTCTCATTTATACTGACCTACGATGTAAATAAGCATTTTACGAAATTGCGCTGTCATCGTAATTTCATTTTAATTGAGTTTTTGTTTGCGCTTCTCCTACGCTTCAAGATTTTTTTTATTTAAAAATATTTCAACTCTTAGACTCAACTAACACAGCAGTACCATAACATATGACTTCTGTTACATTACTCATTACTTCTGCCGATTCATAACGGATACCCACTACCGCATTGGCTCCAAGTTGATCAGCATGCATCATCATTTCCAAATATGCATCAAATCGGGTTTTTTCACAAAGTTCGGTAAGTAAGGTGATGTTTCCTCCGACAATGGTTTGCAAACCTGCACCGATCGTACCAAAAATTGAACGTGAACGTACAATAATTCCTCGTATAACGCCAAGGTTTTTGGTTATTAAATAACCCGGAATTTCAAAGGTTGTAGATGTCATACTCTGTTCCATATCTTATATTTTAAAGTGTATTACTATTCAAAATTACATAATAATCCTGAAAATTGGAATGACAATGTTGATACTGCCTGTTTTGTTTTTCGCCTCCGCTGGTGTGTCTCCGGAAGCTTGATCCAGGTGTCTTCTGCAAACAGGTATTGCCCAGAACTTGCTACTCAAAGTACTTCCCCGTTCGCGTTCATCTTCCCCATTGGATTCTGTGAGATTCTGCTTATCTTTGCCATCCAAGGGACGTTAGCTCAGTCGGTTCAGAGCGCTTGCTTCACACGTAAGAGGTCACTGGTTCGAATCCAGTACGTCCCACTCAGCTATAACTGATTTTACAACTCTGGATCTTCCATTTCATTCAGACTGATATTAAAAAGTTGTTATTTGTTTTTCGGCGGGATCAGGATTATTCTTTCTGCAGATATGCGTGATTTTTCCCAAGCTGGTGTATCTTCCACCCCGTGATGATAATCTTTTCAATTCAATAAATAAGTTTAATCCTTCGTTCACACATCTTACCTCCTAATGCGCAATGGTTAGTCAGGAAAATAGATTTCTTTTTCCTCATCCCGCTTATGTTTTAGCTACTTCCAAATCCGCTAATACAATTTATGGTATATTTTTTTTGAGATGCATGCTTTTTTGTAACCATAAGAACAATTTACAAAGTATTGCACTAATTTTGTAAAGCAATTCTTTAAGAAGAAAACATTCACTGTTACATCAATATGTCAGGTAATGAATAAGTTCTTACTATTTTTATTAATTATAGCTTCTGACATATGCTTTGCAGCTACCGGGAATGCCAGCGATGGAGAACTTGCTTTATTTTCTGTTATCGTAATCCTGATGCTGCCAGTTGCGACGTTCTATTTTATAAATTTCCTGAAAAACAAGATCAACAAGAGTAGAACAAGACGAATACTTAAAAAGAATCTAATTGAGCATAACGGAGAAATTGGAAATTAAAGTATTAAAAGCGTTGATGTGACACGTCCCCTGCTCCCATATGATTGTAACTCGTTCGCCGGGGTTACCTCCAATGAAGCCGAATGGAAAGTATACTTTTTGCATGTGAAAACTATATTAAGTTTTTTTCACGCAACAATGTGCTTAATCCATCAAAACTAAAGGGCTTTTGTGCGTACCCATCCATCCCGGCTTTAATACATTCTTCTTTATTAGGATTTGTTGTAATTGCTATAATGGTTGTACGTCCTTTGTTTGGATAATCCTTTTCTATTCTCCGGATTTCTTTCGTTGCCTCAAAGCCATCCATACCAGGCATTTGTATATCCATTAGAATAAGATCATATTTTTTATTTTTGATACTGATCACAGCTTCGTAACCGTTTTTTGCAATATCCACTTCATGTCCAAAACGCTTCAGGTAGAAAGTTGTGACCCGTCCACTCAATTCATCATCTTCTGTCAGCAAGATATTAAGTTTTCTCATTGGGTTTTTATTCTAATAATATCCTTTATATGTTTCCAGATCGAAAAAATAGTAGTTGACAAGCTTAGTTCGTAAATACTTATTTTTATTAACGTTTATTTCCCTTTTTAATTGTGGGTTACAAACTCTGGTTAACCCGTTGCTTATAGTTAGGATTATTCTGTCAGAAATAAAATCCTGCTTGCGCTCATCTTTCCTTCTGACGCGAATAGGGTTAATCTATTGCATCGTGAAATCCCAATTCCAACATCCCAAATCTGATATATTTGCTTATCTTGAAGTCGTATTTCAGGTTAAAATCTAATCTATGTTCGAAAGTTAAATTTTCCTCAAAATAATAGAGCAAATAAAATCCCGGTTTGAACCCCCACCTAACTTTTGCTATAAATCCAAATTATAATATCTGAATAGGCCAGTTTGTGCCAGTCATAACCAAAGAAATACTCCGCGTAGTGCAGCTTTTCCAATTTGCGCCCGGGGCTAAAAAGAGATGCTCATCAGCAAGGCCCCTGCTGAAGACAATGCCAACAAAGAAGATAATAACGGTTTCAGAAACGATAAATATTCACAAAACACCGCACCGAAAAAACATTGGCAACGCCTTCTTCAAAGAAACCAAGGATATGGCCAACCAACTCTGCGACAACTTTGAAAAAACCTCCCCGAAACCTATCCTTTCAATAAAGATATAAACATTGCTGCAGAAGATAGTAATTCAATTTAGATTTTAGTGGTCATATCCACTTAGTTGTCGTTCCTTAAATTCTTCGTCTATCGTGCAACCATCTGTTGTTTTCACCAAGCTGCCATCTGACGTGGTTATTTGGAGTATAAATTTGCTTTTATTTATTATAAAAATTTTTTATTTGAGTTGTAATGTATTCTACTTCTTCTTTGGTTAGGTATGGGTGCATGGGTATGGATAAAATAATTTTCGCTAAATTTTCAGTCACAGGAAAATTATTTCTACCACCAAAATCATATCCCTCATACGCTTTCTGCTTATGTATTGGTATAGGGTAATGTATCACCGTAGGCACTCCATGTTCTTTGAGGTAGTTTTGTAGTTCATTACGTCTTTCGGTTCGAATAACATATAAATGCCAAACATGATAGTTGTTTGGTGCGGTTGCAGGGAGTTTTAGGTCACCTACACCGTTTAATAATTCATGGTAGGTTTCTGCTACCCAATTCCTTTTCCCGTTCCATCTGTCTAAATACTTTAATTTTATGTTGAGTATCGCTGCTTGTAGGGTATCGAGCCTTGCATTTTTACCAATAAAATCGTGGTAGTATTTTACGGATGAGCCATAGTTACGTCTTTTAATTAGTTCATCGTAATATTTTTCATTGTCCGTCACAATAATACCACCATCACCTGCCGCACCTAAATTCTTAGCAGGGTACAAACTAAAACAAGCAATATCACCATACTCACCTGACCTTTTCAATAAATGTCTTGCACCATGTGACTGACTTGCATCTTCAATCACAAAAATGTTTTTAGACCTTGCAGCAGCTTTTACTGCATACATATCCACCATTTGTCCATAAAGATGAACAGGTATAATTGCTCTTGTTTTAGGCGTAATTGCCTTAGCCATCTTATCAATATCCATTAACATGGTATCTGGGTCACAATCCACCAAGACAATCTTAGCACCAACCGCAGATATAGCAAGTGTGGTAGCAATAAAAGTATTTGCTACAGTTATCACTTCATCCCCTTCACCTATCCCTAATGTCCCTAATGCAAGTTCAAGAGCCGTAGTGCCGTTATCTACTCCTACCGCATATGTTGTTCCGCAGTAGTGAGCAAAATCTTCTTCAAACTCTTTTACAGAGTTTCCGAGTATGTAGTCGCCATTGTCCAAAACTTTTTGGATGGCTGCATCTACTTCTGATTTTATTTCTTTGTATTGATTTTTTAGGTCAACGAAATTTATTATCATACTTTCCTTTTTATGATTCTTGCAGGATTGCCTACTACTGTTGTGTTTGGCGGTACATCTTTTGTTACGACTGCCCCCGCACCGATAATTGCCCCATCACCTATCGTTACAGGCATAATAGTAGCATTGCTGCCGATGATTACGTTATTTCCAATCTTTGTTTTCATCCATTTTTTCTTGTCGAAGTTAACCTGTCCGTTGCTGAATGTGTCATTGATAAACATGATACCATGAGCAACAAAGCAATTATCACCTATCGTTACATTTGAACAGATGAATGTGTGGGATTGAATTCTTGTATTATTTCCAATGGTAACATCGTTTTGTATCTCTACGAAGGTACCTATCATGCAATTTGTTCCTAACTTGCATCCGTATAAGTTTGTAAAGTCACAAATTCTTGTACCTTCTCCAATAATTATATCTTTTATTATTGCTGTTTCCGCTATCATAGCATTACTTTTTCACTATTATTTTTTAATGATTTTTGTGCAGCTTCGAGTACCTTTACTACTCTTAATCCGCTTTCCCATGTAACAAGCGGTTGCCTGTCATGGAGAATTGAATCTATAAAGTCATTTACTTGTTCTGATAGTGGTTGTTTGTATTCAATGTCTAATTTGTGTTTGCCGTCATTATCATATATCACCAAACTTTTTTCAATATCATCAAACTCTAACATCTTCTTACTTCCTATGATTGTTACCACTCTTCTTTTTATAGGATTTATCCATGAGTTTTTTATGTTTGCAATCACATTATTTTCAAACTCCACATTAGTGGTAACGAAGTCCTCAATACCGTCATTAAGATAGGACTTGCCAAAAGATGAAATGCTTTGCGGCATCCCGAACCACTTGATAAGCATCGAAAAATCATGCGCCCCTAAATCCCAAAGAGCGTTAACATCTTGTCGCACTGGACTCATTCCGACCCTTGTCATGCTTATATAATAAATTTCCCCTAATACTTTTTCATCCAGTAGTTTCTGTATGTGTTGAACCAAGGAGTTGTATTCAAAAGTGTGTCCTATACATAGTTTCCCACCAAACATTTTAGATGAATTAATCATTCTTTGCGCTTCATCTGATGTATATGTCATGGCTTTTTCGCACAATAAACTTCTATTCGTATTTAATACTGCTTCGCCAATTTTACAATGAGTTTTAACCGGAGTACAAAGTATTACACCTTCGATTTCTGGCTTAGAAAGAATATAATTAAAATCAGTTGCAGTTATCACGCTTGGATACTTCTCTGTTACCCTATCGAGATTTTCTTGCTTTAGGTCACATACATATATCTGATCTACGTTTTGATGTTCACTTAATATCCGAACATAATGATTCCAATATCCTACACCTATGACCCCTATATTAAGTTTCATTGCTTCTGCTTTATTTCTAATCATTTTTCAAAAGTTATCTTCTTACCTTCTTTGTTTTTCCATTGAATAAAATTATCTTTCCATTTTCTTATTTCTTAGCAGCGATACCTTGTCGGAATGCTTAATAAGTCAATATTCAAAAACACCTCATTAATAAAAACTCCAACTATATTTCCTCGGGCAGATGACATTGTCGCATTAACTTCAATTATTTTGACTAGGCTAATTGTAGTATGTAAATCATTTGTTTATGTCAGTAATTATTTTATTCTAAATTATTGATCTTTTAAAATTAAAATGTATTTAACAACGCATTTCAACTCTTCAAGCTTTTGTTTATTTTTCTATTAGTTTGATAGATATCACATTCCATTAACAAAGATAATAATTCAATCACTAAACCTGCAAACGCTGTTTTAATTTAATTCCTATCTAAAAGAATCTAATTGCGATCATCGGACCTATTGATGTGAATATTTTTACTCAATTCAATTTATTTCTCAGTCCCCCTGTTCTTACCTGAATGTTCCAAGAGAAATTTCATTAGAAAACGCAACAGCTCATTAGTAGCAAAAACCGATTGTCAGACAAATTCTAAACTTTTACAGTTAAACCATTTTAAAATTTCATTTAAAACAAGACTACTGGTTTTTATTTGCTATATTTACGAAAGTAAACATCACGGTCTGTAATTCTAATTTTAAAGCTTGGCATTCCCCCAAAAAAACAAACAAAAAACAAGTAATTTTAATAGCTGGAAATCAATATTTATTTGCCGTTTTCATTTACCTGGAAATTTAAAGGATGAAATACATTATGGACTAATTACCAATTTAAAATATGGATCGGATTCTAAAAACAATTGGAATAATCCTGGTGATAATCCTGGGAGGATACCTGATCTGGAGATTTTCCTTCCTGATTGTTTATCTGGTGATCGCAGCCGGAATATCGTTTATTGGTCATCCAATCGTAAGGTTCTTCGACCATATCAGAATCCGAAAGTTACATGTTCCTCATGGCATCAGCGCGTTTATTACACTTTTTCTTCTCATTGCATGTCTGTTTTCTCTTGTTGCTTTATTTGTTCCTTTGATTTTTCAAGAGGCGCAATCTATTTTGCAGATTGATCTGAATAAAATCTCCAGAGTGATTGAGAATCCTTTAACCTCAATTCAGAATGAATTGAATCGTTTCGGCCTGCTTCCTTCCGGGCAAACTCTTCAGGAATTTATTGCCGATAAAGCTAAGTCGTTTGTCAGTATTACTTCTGTCACCAGCTTTTTGAATGGACTACTTGGATTTGCAGGTTCCTTTTTCATTGACCTTTTTTCGATCATTTTTATCGCGTTTTTCTTTTTGAAAGATGATCATTTATTTGAAAGTATTGTTTTGATGGTTTTACCGGAAAAATATTCAGAAGCAACACACAAAGTCCTCTTTAGTTCCATCAAATTGCTCAGGCGTTATTTAATCGGTGTTATTATTGAAATTATCGGAGGGATGACTCTGATTACACTTGCATTTCTGCTTCTTGGAGTAAAAAATGCGCTTCTGCTTGGATTCTTTGGAGGGCTGATCAATATTATTCCTTACCTGGGTCCGATTTTTGGAACTGCAATGGGTCTGACAATCGGGCTTGCAAGTGCCATTGCCGCGGGAGAATATGCTACAATCACGTCTTTAGCAATTAAAATTACTGCTGTTTTTTTTGGGGTTCACTTCCTCGACACAATGGTATTTCAGCCAATCATTTATTCAAACAGTGTAAAGGCACATCCACTGGAAATTTTCATTGTTATCCTGATTGGAGGAAGTTTGGGCGGCATCTTAGGAATGTTGATTGCAGTTCCATGCTATACAATATTGCGCGTTATAGCCCGAGAATTTTTCAGTAAGTTTAGGTTAGTTGAAAAGCTCACAAGAAACATTTAATTGGATGAGTATTTTTGAAAATCCTGCAATGGTTATATCTAAACTTGCAAATTCCAGTTTTGACAGGAAATTCCATTTAAAAAAAAATAACTTCACAAATAATTAAAGCTAAAACCTGCATCGTTGATTTAGGTTTGTATGATTTTTTTTGACACAACGGGTTAATTCCATTTAAATAGTTATTATATTTGTATTAATCAGATCTTGAAATTATGGAACACTATAATCCAGAGGCCCATCTAAACAAAAACAAACGTGATTTCGAGGAGTTTATTCAAAAAGGTGATGATTTTTTTAAGATTGAGCTTCTCAGACCAGCTAAGAAATGGTATAAAAAAGCACTCGAACTTAACATTGAAACCGATAAAGTAAAACACAAGATTGCCGAATGCGACAGGTTGCTGGCATTTGAACGCAAAGTAGTCAGGATACTTTTGTTATTTGCCTCAGTTTTATTGATTGTTTATTTCATAATATACCATTAAGATCTCTTATAATAAAATACCTGAATTTAAAAGGCGATTGAAGAGTTAAACTTCCATTTTCACAAAAAATGAATTTTAGATTATTATCATTCTCCAGATTAAAATATCAATCCTTTCTTTGCTATTCAGTATTCTTATTCCGGATTGTTATATTTTAAAACTTAAAACATAACAACCTTTATTGCACATGTATTCTATTTGTTAATTGAAATCATTTTGCCCTGTTCTATAAATTGTGTTCAGATTCAATGTATCCACGCTATGTTATTTTTTAAATATTCTGTCAAGGAAATTCCGCATATCGTTCCAGGATGCTTTATCAGCAGCAGCATTATATTCTATAGGCATATTAAATTGTTTACCAATTTTTGTAGCATCAGGATTCGTGAACGCATGTGTAGCTCCCTTGTATGATTTAAAGGTGTAGTCGGCACCAATCGAATCCATTGCCTGTTTAAACGCTTCAACATCTTTCTGTGGAACAAACTTGTCGGCCTCACCATGACACACCAGTATTTTTGCTTTTAGAAGTTCTTTATTAGCAGGCACACCTGCAAGTCCGCCATGAAAACTAACAACGCCTTTCAGATCAGCACCCAGTTTAGCAGCATTTAATACAACTGAGCCCCCAAAGCAATATCCGATTGCTGCTATATTAGCCCCATCAGTTTGTTTGAATTCTTTCACTTTTGTAATTGCAGCATCCAAACGGATTTTCGATAGTTGAGGGTCCTTATAAAAAGGAGCTGTCAATTCCTGGGCTTGCTGTGGATTTGCAGCTGTTTTCCCGTTTCCAAACATATCGACCGCCATGGCAATATAGCCAAGTTCGGCTAACTGGCGCGCACGGCTTTTTGCATAATCATTTAATCCCCACCATTCATGGACAACAAGCACTGCCGGGCGTTTCCCGGTTTTGCTTTCGTCGTATACAACAAAGCCTTTTAAAGCAACACCATCAGCCGTATAAGTGACATTTTCTTCCTTTAACGTTGGTTTGGATTCGTTTTTAACAAATGACATACCCGAAATTATTACAGTGAATATTGCAACAGCGCCAATTAATCTGGTTTTCATCTTTGAAAGAATTTAATGAAACGATTCGTTGTTTTATTTCTGTTCATTTTAACAAAATGTGCTTTAATAAGTTCGAAAGCATAAAAGAAAACACTGAAGAATATATAAAATGATTTTTTAAAGAAATATCCTTAGTAGCCCGGCAAGTTTTCAAATGATGCGTTTATAATAAAATAATTTAAACCTTTTCAACAATCTCTTTTAATAACCAATCGCTGCACCTCTGATCCTGGTTCCTAAAAAAAATCAACATGTGACCTATCACCTGCAATTTAAAAATTTTAGCAAGCATCATATTTCAAACTCCGTTATTCTAAAGGAAAGTCTTGTGTTTCAATTGTTTCAATTTTAATTTTATTCTATACTTTAAGGGTCAATATTTTAAATAAATTTACCAACCTCATTTATTCTGAAGTAAAGTAAATATTTTCCGTAAAATAAAATATTTTAATTTCACTAATTTGGAATTATAAAGGCTCAAATTGGGACTATATTTGTATTCTAAAAAGCAAAATAGCAGATGTATATTAATGATAGTATGTGCATTACGAATTAAGGCATAGAATTTGCTAACTCTATAAATCATATTAAACTACACAGTTAATTGATTCATAAAGTTCTTTAGTAAACCTGTAAAAACGTGTGATCAAACACACCTTGTCCCGGACTCCACTCACTTCCCTTTCTTGTCTGCTTTTAATCATATATTAACGATGATTATTCATTTGTGCCATGGAAAGAGAAAACGAACTTGTCAGCAAATCCATATTTAGAATCTACATTTTGATTCTAACTGTTCTGATATACTTTTTATCATTAAAATTTACTCAATTATATGTAAATCAAGACATAAAATACACATCTGAATATCTGACCCTGCTATTTTTATTGTTGCCTATCTGGTCTTTTGGATTATCCAAAACTGCTCTTTTACAAATATACCGGGTGAATCATTATCCAAAGCTTTTCGTTCAGAGTGTAAAATTCATTATTATCGCTACTGGTATACTTTTCGGACTGGTTAATCTATTGAATTTAAACGGAATTTCAAAAGAAGTCCTATTTATATTTGGAATATTTAATCATATTAGTATATGTATATCGTATTTAGCTGCAAATCAGTATTACATGATCAGACGCAGAAAAGGCATCAATTTGAAGAATATAATAATTATTTCTGATGAGGAGAATGAAAGTTTTATTCAGAAAATAACAAGCCAGCGCGAATTGGGTTACAGAATTACCATGATAATAACGGATTCTCAAAAAATATTTGAAAAATACAGTCCCACTGTCAGGGTTGTTAAAAAAACTATGAGCATGTCTTGTCTCATTAGGTCTCAAATTGTTGATGAGGTTTTTTATTGTAAAAATCATTTTAACTCCACTGAAATTCAACATATCATGAATGCATGTAAAGAGGTTGGAGTTGTTTTCCACCTAAATTCACAGTTCATAAATATGTCATCTCAACCAAATGATATACACCGTCTTGAGCAAATTCCCTTCTTAACATATCAAAATAAACCATCTAATGAGTTTGCCCTTACCTGGAAATATGTTTTTGATTTTTCCTTTTCATTTTTAGTAATCATTTTATGGATGCCTATTTTTATTGTGATTGGTGTTATCATAAAACTATCATCCAAAGGACCGGTTATTTTCAGGCAGAAAAGAGTAGGTTTACACGGGCGCGAGTTTTATATTTACAAATTCCGTACAATGATGGTGGATGCTGAAAAAATGCAGGCCCAATACATGTCTCAAAACGAAATGAGTGGTCCGGTATTCAAAATTAAGAATGATCCAAGAATAACTAGAGTGGGTAAGTTTCTTCGGAAAACCAGCCTGGATGAATTGCCTCAATTTTTCAATGTTCTTAAAGGAGACATGTCGCTTGTTGGTCCAAGACCACCAATTATGAAAGAAGTAAATCAATATAAACCATGGCAGTTGCGTCGTTTATCCATGCGCCCTGGGATTACATGCACCTGGCAAATTATGCCCAGTCGCAACAGCATTCCTTTTGAAGAATGGATGAAACTTGATCTTCAATATATCGATAACTGGTCCTTGCAACAAGATTTTTTGTTAACATTTAAGACCGTAAAAGCGGTTATTATGGGAAGTGGACAATAACAAAAAAACCTTATATTAAGGTATTCCTACTTTGTATTGGCATTAATTCAGGGATAGTAAAATATTTTTACTATCCTTTTTTTTGTATTTGCATTAATCTTGAAATAATATAAAATTGCTAGGTATTGAATTCCAATATTATACATGAATATTCCACTTTCGCTGCTCATTAATTCTTAAAATCATTATTTAGTCACTATCGATTTCCAAAAACTAGTTCCATAATTTTGGAACTTCTAAATCAAAATTGAATGAATAATTCAATGACTAAAACTGATGTAACAAGTCTCCCTATTTCTGCCCAGTTTGTCCTTTACAGTATATTGCTTGTAGCGCTATATTTTTTCTTGATCTTCGGAATACTTTAAAACTGAGACTATTAAACATCAAATTATTTGTATTGATTTACAAATTAAATCGAGACAAATTATCTAAAAGAAGATTCTGAAATTGATTCAATTTCATCATTAATCGGTAAAATGCAGAACATATTGACATTGTAGTTTTCATAAATTGCAACATCAAATGAGCTTCCAGAAACCATAATGCTTCTCCTGCTTTTAACTTCGTCAGCTAGTTTTACTACAAGAATTACCTGTACGAACTTATTTTCCTAATTAAATTCTGTGAGACAAAATTAAGCCAGGATCATGTTTAAAATCTGATAGGTTTTCGCGTTAATCTTGGATTTTAATTACGGAGAATCAGTTTCATTGATTTATCACATAATTACGGGAATTTTTAACACATAATTATATCTCGGCGATGAATATGACTCCGTTCCTTTTGCCTTTTAACCTTCTAAAATCATTTTCTTTGAAATTGCAAAATGCAGACTTGTAAGCTAGCATAATCTGATATTAAAAATTGCCTGGTGGTTCCTGATTATAACTGGACAAGCATTAATATGCAAAAACTTGTATTTGACTTATAGAAATATTTTCAATGCTTGAGGCAATACCCTTTATGGCATATAAATGGAAATATTTTTTAACAAAATAGTAAGTTCAACGCAAAAATAACACAATCACAATCATGGATATAAAATTATACACAAAAGCAACCATTTATCAATTACTGGTGGTTTCATTCATAACCCTTACCTTAGTATTGGCCTCATCTATGAATGCTGTAGGGAAAAATTATTATTTCTCCACTTCTACCGGGGATGATTCACGTTCCAGCACTCAAGCTCAAAATTATTCTACACCCTGGAAGACCATAAGTAAACTCAATTCTTATTTTTCCAGTTTGTTGCCCGGTGATTCTGTATTATTAAAAAGAGGTGAAGTTTTTTATGGATCAATAATTGTCAAGAAGTCTGGTACTTCCTCTTTGCCCATCGTGATAGGTGCTTATGGAACTGGTTCAAATCCTGTTATATCAGGGTTTGTCACTTTATCTTCCTGGGTAAATCAAGGGAGCAATATCTGGAAAGCAACTATTCCAACAAGTAATACGACTCTTAATGTTCTTATAATTAATGGATCACAACAGGCAATGGGCAGATATCCAAATTCAACCTTCTTAACTTATGAATCTGCCTCCGGTAACACTTCAATTACGGATAATCAGCTGACAGGAACCCCCAATTGGACTGGTGCGGAGGTAGTAATAAGAAAAATCAGATGGATGCTGGACAGAAATATTATTACAAATCATGTTAGCAATACCCTTACATATAAAACAGGTTCAGCATGGGTACCAACGGCAAGTTATGGCTATTTCATCCAAAATGATGCCAGAACCCTGGATATATTTGGGGAATGGTATTTCAATTCATCTGATAAGTCGATTAAAATGTACTCATCCGTTAATCCTTCCTCATATACGATTAAATCAAGTGTCTTATCTAATCTGGTTAGTTTGCTTAATTATAATTACATAACTTTCAGCAATTTAACATTTGAAGGATCAAATGAAGATGCTATTGTAATAGAAAGCGGTAAAAAGATTGTGATTAAGAATTGTACTTTAAATTTCTCAGGTAAGTCTGCTATTTTAACAACAAATGCTTCTACCAATGCTACAATTACCATTGACGGGAATATTATTAATAATGCCAATCAGTGTGCAGTAAATTTAGGAAACAGCAGTACTAATGCATGGATAAAAAACAACGTGATTAAAAATATTGGTATCATTGAGGGGGCGGGAACCAATGATGAGGATTCAGGAGATGCGATAGATACTCATGGAAAAAACACTTTAATTGAATACAATAAGATTGATAGTGTAGGACATATTGGAATTAAAATAACAACGTCTGATTCGATTGTAGCACGATACAATGAAATAAGTAACTATTGCCTCACTAGATATGATGGTGGCGGAGTTTATACATGGAATGCTTTCGGCACTGTTCCTCACGGCCAACAGATCGTTCAAAATATTGTATTAAACAGTAATCAAGTTGGAACTGGCATTAATAACGAGACCTTATTGAATATACGAGGAATCTATTGTGATGACTGCAGCAATAATATTAATATCGACGGCAACACAGTTTATAATGCTTCGACAGCTGGAATATATCTTTTGCGATCCGCCAATATTAAAATAAATAATAATACCTGTTTTAATAACTTGCAGCAGTTATCGCTGAAGTATGCCTATGGAACTGATTTACTAATCAGGAATTTAGAAATCAATAATAATATTTTTGTTTCAAAAAATGCAAGCCAGCTAGCATTATATTTTCAAACTACAGGAAATGATATAGCTTTGTTTGGCAAAGCAGATAATAATTTTTATGCCAGACCGATTGATGATAATCTGACTATTCAAACGATAGATGCTACAAATGGCACTGTCAACAGAGCTTTGTCTGGTTGGCAAACCCTTTCAAAACAAGATTCACATTCTAAAAAATCGCCAAAAACCGTTACTACTACAAATGATATCAGATTTGAATACAATGCTACAAAAGCTAATAAAACTATTGTTTTGCCAGGAACTTATATTGATGTAAAAGGAACAGCTTACGTAAATAGTATTACTCTTAAACCCTATACTTCAGCTGTTCTGATACTTAGTTCAGCAAGTACCAATCTAACCCCTGTCATACAAAACCAGAGTTTTCAGATAAATGAAAAAAGCGCGAACGGAACCAACGTTGGGACAGTAATTGCTTCTGATCCAAATGCTGGACAGACGCTCGCCTACTCTATTCTTTCTGGCAATACTAATACTGTATTTGCATTAAATGCCTCAACCGGTGTTCTTACTGTTGCAAACTCTGCTGCCTTGAACATCAAAACAACACCTTCATATTCCCTATTAGTTAAAGTACAGGATAATGGAACGGGAAATTTAACCAGCCAGGCAACAATCACTGTTAATTTGGTGAGCGTAAGCGGTTGTACAGCCACAGGCAATATAAGTTATCAGGTCTGGAATAATATCGGAAGCAGTTCTTCTGTTAGCAGTCTTACCAGTAATTCAAATTACCCAGACAATCCTACCTCCGCAAGCCTGCTCACTTCAATGGAAGCACCTAGCAACAAGGCAGACAATTATGGGGCAAGAATAGCAGGGTATATTTGTGCCCCAGCCACCGGAAGCTATACCTTTTGGATTGCTTCTGCTGATAACGGTGAACTCTGGTTAAGTTCGGACGATCAACCAGCCAATAAACAAAAAATCGCTTACCAGACAAGTTATACATCTTCAAGGGAGTGGAATAAATATGCAACTCAAAAATCAGCTACGATAAATCTTGTGCAGGGACGGACCTATTATATTGAAGCTTTAATGAAAGAAAACATTAATAGCGACAACCTGGCTGTTGGATGGCTAAAACCAGGACAGACCGGAACTGAACCTTCTGAAGTAATACCTGGATCCGTATTATCACCATTAGGAATCAGTGTAAATTTACCCCCTGTTATCAGTAATCAGGTATTTTCGATAAACGAAAACTTGCCAAACGGAACTTACGTTGGAACTGTGGACGCTTCAGATCAGAATTCAGGTCAAACACTAACCTATTCAATACTTTCGGGGAATACCAATAATGCCTTTTCTATCAATACTTCGTCAGGAGATTTGACTGTTGCAACCTCATCAGCACTGAATTTTCAAACTACTCCAACATTTGCTCTTATCGTTAAAGTCCAGGATAATGGTACCGGAAGTCTGAGTAGCCAGGCTACAATAACTGTTAAACTGATAGACGTTATTAATAGTTGTACCGCCACAGGTAATATAAGGTATCAGGTTTGGAATAATATAGGAACCAGTTCTTCAGTTAGCAGTCTAACCAGCATTTCAAATTATCCAAACAATCCAACCTCCTCCATCTTGCTCACATCAATGGAAGCACCTATCAACCAGGCTGACAATTATGGGGCAAGAATAGCTGGTTATATTTGTGCACCAGCAACCGGAAGCTATACCTTCTGGATTGCTTCTTCAGATAACGGCGAACTCTGGCTTAGTACAGACAATCTACCAGACAATAAACAAAAAATTGCTTACCATACAAGTTGGACTTCATCGAGGGAATGGAATAAATATGCAACTCAAAAATCTGCAGTTATAAACCTTGTTAAAGGACAGACTTATTATATTGAGGCCTTAATGAAAGAAAACATTAATAGTGATAACTTAGCTGTAGGATGGCTAAAGCCTGGAGAAAATGGCAGTGTACCTTCTGAGGTAATACCTGGGACAGTATTATCACCGTTGGTGACAACTAAGTCAACTATCACACTTCCTGATTTACAAACAACTGTGATTGATACAAATAATATATCAAATCTTCCGAATAGATTTTCTTCGTTTGGCGACAGCATCAGTAATCTTACTTCTAACAGTATAACAATTTACCCTAACCCTGTTACGGATAAAACACTAACTGTTCAGTTGGAGGGTAGTATTCAGGATGAATTTGATTTGTTTATATATGACATATCAGGTAGAATGTTACTTCAGAGAAATTTCAAGCAACAGAACAAAGTATCTATTGATCTGTCAGCATTCCACGCTGGACTTTATGTATTATTGATTCGAACCATTAATTTTAAATTCAGTGATAAATTCATATTGAAATAGCTGACAAATTAGTCATAAACAAAAACTAATCTTATTAAGCCACCATAAATACGGTGGCTTTTTTTATTTACATATTGAGCAAAAGAATATTCTATCTGCTGAAACCATGGAAATGGTGGTAATTATCAACACAAGTACAAAATATATCCAATATAAATTACAAATAAAATACTGATTTGAATATTACTTTTGGGTATATAGGTAATAAATTAACAATGAGATCAGATATTATTCAACATTAACTATTTGAATTACTGATCAACACAACCCAGACTACCACTCGTTACTCTTTCTACTTGTATCACTTGTTTTACTTCCATCTCTACAACTACTATGAAAACTCGTCGGACTCGTACTTTGAAGCAATTCATGCATGTGCCATTTATTATCTTCACGATACTATTTGGTTCAATTTCTAACAGCACCTTAGCCCGAAACTTTTATTTTTCGGGATCAGCCGTCGAAAGCTCCAAATCTTCTGTCCAAGTCCCAGATATGATCCCATCCGGGAAGACTTTCGACGAAGTAAATTCTTCTTTTGCAGGTATTGCTTCGGTAGATTCAGTTTTATTTTGGGGAGATTGGGAATCGGGTACAGTAACAGGCACATATGATCATAATTGGGGCTATGTTGAAAGAATATCAACTGATCGTATTTCTTTGCTCAATGATGACAAAGGAAGGCAAGGCTCATACTATGCAAAAGTAGAAGTCCGCAATGGTGATAATCCTCTTGCTCCGGCATGTCCGGGTACAAACAGGGCAGAAGTATCTTCGATGAAAAGTTCAAGTAATACTACTTTATATGAAAATGAAAACAGCGGCACAAAACAATACAGTTTCAGCATAAAACTCGATGATACCTGGCAACAACCTATTGATAATGGGGATGGAAATGGTAAATATGCAATATTCCTTCAACTTCACGGACCGGATGCTTTAGGCACTAATCCGTTATTTTCATTTAGTGCTACGGATCAGATACGTTTTGCATTACGAGGAGGGGATATTACTGTCAACCCAAAAGTCACTTATAATCTTTCGAAAGGCACATTAGACATAGGACACTGGATAGACTTCATACTTACCATTAAATATGCAAAAACCGCTACGGGATCTGTACTGATTCAACGGAGAAATGAGGGCGAAACTAATTTCACCGAAGTACTTAATTTGTCAAATATTCCGACTTTGCAATACAGTCCTAACGTTAATGGAGGTATAGTTGGAAACCATTATATGAAATATGGTTTGTATAGGAACAATCAGACATTTACAAGTATTTTATACCTGGATGGTTTTACAATGAGTACAATTACTCAATCTACCACAAACCAATCTCCTGTAATTCAAAATCAAACTTTCCAGCTAAATGAAAACAGTTCAAATGGAACAAAGATTGGCACCGTTGCTGCCTCTGATCCAGATCCGGGCCAGATACTCGCATATTCAATCCTTTCAGGAAATACCGGCGGGGCTTTTGCGATCAATACATCAACCGGAGCGCTCACTGTTGCCAATTCATCCGCAGTAAACTATGAAGTTACCCCTTCATTTGCGCTTGTTGTTAAAGTTCAGGATAACGGAACCGGCAACCTGAGTAGCCAGGCGACTATAAATGTTTCAGTAGCTGATGTAAATGAAGCACCGATTATGAATAACCAGACCTTCACAATTGCAGAAAACGCAGCTAACGGAACAACTTCTGGAACAGTTGTAGCTACTGATCCCGATGCTGGTCAAACCAGGACTTTTTCAATCCTTTCAGGAAATACCGGCGGGGCTTTTGCGATCAATACATCAACCGGAGCGCTCACTGTTGCCAATTCATCCGCAATAAACTATGAAGTTACGCCTTCATTTGCGCTTGTTGTTAAAGTTCAGGATAACGGAACCGGCAACCTGAGCAGCCAGGCAACTATAAATGTTTCAGTATCCGATGTA